>MDTD01190972.1_pt1 | contig 11966 bp, 13 predicted proteins | sample 811221 | NCBI WGS metagenome assembly MDTD01 (sample SAMN05326646, study PRJNA326480) | marine metagenome | isolation source: seawater | place: Pacific Ocean: South West | collected 2011 | reverse complement strand
GCGATGCGCTTCTATTGCGTGCCGCGCACGACGCGCCACCCGGAGCTGGCGGCGGCCTACGTGCGCAAGCTCGCCGGCCCGACCATGCAGCGCGGGCTGGCCGAGATCGGCAACGGCGTGCCGGGGCTGATCGCGGCGGCGCGGGACACGGTGTTTGTCGATCCGGAGACGCCGCAGCGCGAGGAGGTCTTCCTGGAGGTGCTGGATGGCGCGCGCTTCCTGCCGGTTGATGTGAACTGGGCCGAGGTGCAGGACATCACCGGCGCGGTGCTCGAGGAGGCGATCCTGCTGAATCGGATCAGTGCGGAGGAGGCCGGGCGCAAAGCGAGCGAACTGGCCAATGCGTCGATCGACCGTCAGCGCGCCGTGCTGGCGCAGCCGAAGGTGCCGCGCGGCTGGTTCCTGCTGCTGCAGCTGAGCGTGGCGCTTGGATTCGGCGCGATGCTGGTGGCGCGGGTGCTGGCGCAGCGTCGGGGGCGGGCCGGTGTCGTGGGCGCGGCGAACTCCCCCCTCGCCGCGAGCGAAGAACGCACCGCGTGGGTCTTCCTCACCCCCTGGGCGCTCGGCTTCGTCCTTCTGCTCGCCGGGCCGGCCGCGGTCAGCCTGCTGCTGTCGCTGACCGAATGGAGCCCGGTGCAGACGCTGGGCGAGGCGCGCTGGATGGGGCTCGACCAGTACGCGCGGCTCGCGGCCGACGAGACCTTCCACAAGAGCCTCGCCGTCACGACCACCTACGCGATCCTCGCCGTGCCGCTGCAGCTGGCGGTCGCGCTGGGGCTGGCGCTGCTGCTCGACCGCCCCTTACGCGGGATCGGCACCGCGCGCACCCTGTTCTATCTGCCGACCATCGTGTCGCCAGTCATTCTCGGCGCGATGTGGCGCTGGATTCTGGATGGCGACCAGGGTCTGCTGAACGGCGGGCTCGCCACCGCCGGCCTCGCCGGGCCGGACTGGCTGAAGGACCCCAACTGGGTGGTCCCCAGCTTTGTGCTGATGAGCCTCTGGACGGTCGGCGCGCAGATGCTGGTCTTCCTCGCCGGCCTGCAAGGCCTCGATCGCCGCCAGCTCGAAGCCGCGCAGCTCGACGGCGCCGGCGCCTGGTCACGCTTCCGCTTCGTCATCCTGCCCGCGCTCGGCCCGGTGCTGCTGTTCAACCTGATCACTGGCCTGATCGCGGCCTTCCAGTTGTTCGCGCAGCCCTTTGTGATGACGCAAGGCGGGCCGGGCAACGAAAGCCGCTTCCTGGTGCTGTACCTGTACGACCAGGGCTTCCGCTTCCTGCGGATGGGGTATGCGAGCACGCTGGCCTGGGTGCTGTTCGCGATCACGGCGGCGCTGGCGCTGGTCGTGCTGAGAAGTTCGAAGCGCTGGGTGCACTATGCGGGAGGTGCGCGATGAACTGCGCCGCACAGGAGGTCCGCCCATGAACGCGCTCGAATCCCGTCGTGCGCGCTGGGTGCACCGCGCTGTGCTCGTCGCGCTTTCGGCCCTGTTTCTCGCGCCGCTCGCGTGGATGGTCATCCTCTCGCTGCAAGGCGAGAACGCCGGCCTGGCCGCGGGGCCCTTCGAGTTCCCGCAAGGCGTGCACCCCGAGAACTACCCGCGCGCCATCGAGCAGATGGACGGCTTCTGGCGGCTGTTCTGGAACACGACGGCGCTGACGGTGCTGTGCATTCTGGGCCAGTTGTTCTGCTGCAGCCTGGCCGGCTATGCCTTTGCAAGGCTGCGCTTTGCTGGGCGCGACGCGCTGTTCCTGCTGGTGCTCGCCACGATGATGCTGCCGCCGCAGGTGCTCGCGATCCCGCAGTTTCTGCTCTATCGCGAGCTGGGGCTGATCGACACCTATTACCCGCTGGTCCTCCCCACCGTACTCGGCGGCGCACCCTTCTTCATCTTCCTGTTCCGCCAGTACTTCCTCACGATCCCCGGCGAGCTGATGGAAGCCGCCCGCGTCGACGGCGCCGGCCCCTTCCGGACCTTCTTCCTGGTCATGCTGCCGATGGCCAAGCCCGTGATCGGCGCCGTCGCGATCTTCACCTTCCTGGCGACCTGGAACGACTTTTGGACCCCGCTGATCTACATCCTCAGCCCTGAGAAGCAGACACTGACTCTGGGGTTGGCCGCGTTTAATCAGAGCTATCGGGTCGCAGTGGAGTTTCTAATGGCTGCGAGCTCACTCGTGCTTGCGCCTTGTGTGATCGTGTACTTCGTGTTCCAGAAGGTGTTCGTCCGCGGAGTGCGGATGTCGGGGAAGGGGTAGCCCCTGGTGCGTCATGCCTGGTTCAGCGCTGGCCGCACGCTGCCCTGGATGCACTCCACGACCTCCCTGAGCGACCGACGCGGGCCCCAGTGCAACACTGCGGCCTCTGCCCACGCACTTTCCAGCTGCGCCGTGCGCTCAGAAGGCGGCAGAGTGAGTGCCGCCACGTTGAAATCCAGCTTGCGCATGTCCTTGGACTCGATCATCTCGTGATAGACCGCGGCGACGCGACGCTGGTCCCACTCGTTCTCGCGCTGCAGGTATTCGACAATCGCGGCGGCATCCTCGTAATGACGCACAAAGCCCGCGGCCGATCTTTGGAGGTTGGCATAGCCGCGACTGATCGCGTCGAGCTTCTCGAGCAAGGTCACCACAGGAAGCACACACTCCACGGCGACCGGCTTGTGCGCGGAATAGGAGGCCACACCGGATGCCCGCGCCTGCTCCATGACCCAGGAATCCATCGGACGCGGCTCGCTCGGGGTGACGCGCGCATGCCCGATCTCAAGCAGGACTCCTGCACGCAAGGGAGCTGGCAACTCACCTGAAGTGGACGGATACTCGACGCGCAGGTGCAGGGAACGCTGCCATTCGTCGCGCAACTCTTCGACTACTTGGCAGTCAGTGATGGACAGGGCGCGATGGAGCCGGTCGAAGAACGATCGGCGCTGCTCGATCGCGCACGATCCTTGCGAGCGCCAGTTGATCTCGGCGGCGGCCGCGGCCGATGCCGGAGGAATCAGCTTCAGGTCGAGATCCTCCGAGAATCGCTCGATGATTCCATAGCCCTTCGACAGGGAGGTGCCACCTTTGAAATAGACCGTCCAGCCCTCGTGGATCAGTTCACTGAGGCAAAAGGTGACCCAGTAGTCCTTCTCCACAAGCGAGGGGGCAAGCTGTCGCTCAGCCGCCACAAGTTGCACCAGGTCGGCAAAGTCTGGCTCGCGGTGCAGAAAGGGCCCGGTCAACGGCTGGAATGATGGCACCCAGCATCGCGAGATGCCGCGATGGCTTGGTCGACGACCTGCTGCGTCCACTTGCGCCCGTAATCGTTGGCCTGTTCGCGCAAGCGCTGCGGATCGAAGCGGTGGTCCGCGAGCGCTTGCGCCAGACGTTGCTGCAGCTCGGTGAGGTCCGCGGCGGCCTCTCGGTAGTGATTGAGCAGGTCAACCACGAACCACTCGACCGGCGGCCGCGGTGGAAACGGCACGCGGCGCAGAAGCAGCGCATGCCCGGCCAGGTTGAAGGCTCCCGAGCGCTTCCGGTTATAGACCCACGGCCGCACCTGCACTGCGGTCGAGCCAAGGCCCAGGGTGTTCCACACGGCAGAGCCGGTCAGGAGCCAGTCCTGATTCTGTTGCCCGTCGAGCCAGGCGGTCAGGAGCGCTTCTGCGGTTGGCGGTGCCTCCCCCCACCGGGTGCGGCGCGGCGCGTAGTAAAGGCCGCCCTGCACCTTGGTCAGCACCCCTTCACGCACGAGCGATGCTGCGGTGCGCGTGGGGTTGCTGGACGTGGTGCGCAGGCGACGCGTGGTGACCACATCGCCTGCTTTGAAGGTCTTGCTGTCGGGCATGGTGTATGTATTTTTCGGAATATATCATACACTTCCTGAAGCCATGAGGTTACGACAGCCTCGAAACAATCCCAAAAGCCTGTTATTGGCCAAGCCACCCCCGCCACGCCTGGATGATCATCACCATCGCCAGCGTGTCGAGCTCGCAGTACTGGCGCAGCGCGGTGCACAGGGCGGCGCGTTCTGCGGTGCTCATCTCGGTGTACTGCATGCGCGCGAAGGCCGTCATCGCGGCGCCGCCATCGGCGATCGCTCCACTCTCTTCAAGGTAGATCGCTCCACGAAGGATCTGCTCGCGGTCGTGCTCAGATAGCCCTTCGAAGAGCGTCGGCAGCTGGGCGTAGGGGTCGCCTGGCTGGCCGTGCGTGTCGTAGTACTCGGGGTAGAGCGCACGCAGCGCCGGTGACGTGGCGAGCACCGCTGGCAGGACTTGCTTGATCGAGTTCGAGCCGCGCATGAGCGGGTCGTAGTAGTACTTCTTGGTCAAGTCCCATAGATCGACCATGTTGCGCGGGCCGGGCTGCCAGCCAGCTTCCTTGCGCCGCGGCTGGGTGATCGACTCGATGAAGGCGACGAGTTCGGCGTGATCGGGGATCTGGGCGCGGTCGCGCAGGATCTGCTCTCGGATGGAACACAGGACAGAGTTCTCGTGCGAGGAGTAGCGGAAGATCGTGCCCTGATCCCCGTCGAGCTCGTCCCTGAGCGCGCGCACGAAGTCGATGTTTGGAAACTCTCCGACGCGTTCCTCCAGATACTCGCCGGCGTGCTCAACGCGGCCGTCGTCATGAATGACGTGATGCGAGAACTGGAAGGCGAGTACCTGATAGGGGTGGCAGCCGGCATGCATCGGAATCGCCGGCATCATCGTCTCGAAGTCGATGCAATGGAGCGGATAGGTCCAGCTGCGCATCTTCTCGGCGAGGGCGGGGCGAAGTTCTGCACTCTGGTCGCCGCGTTGCGCCTTATCCACCTGAATCCACTGCCGCTCTTTGGTTGACATCGCGCCTGGGTAAGTGGGCTCGTAGACGAAGTCGGATTGGTCGAGCTGGCTGATGCGTGGTCGCTTGTTGGCGATCCAAGCATCTTTGGATCGTGAGTTCCAGACCTCAAGCACTGTCGGCTGCGCAAAGTCCTCGTCGGTGAAGTTGAAGACCTGCGTCCAGCATTCGCGGAAGCCGGAGCGGAGCCCATCTTCGCGTTCCGCCTCGCTCGCCTGGAAAGAACAGTTGGCACAGTGCTTGCCCGGCATCGGCCGGATCCGTTCGTCGGCCGCGTATTTGTCGCGTAGGTGCGCGGCCCAATCGGCAAGCAGCCGATCGCTATCCGGTCCGTAAAGCGGCTCGGTCTGCAGTCGATCCAGAAGTTCCACGATGGGCACTTGCGCAAGCAGACCACTTTCCATCTCACCGTCATCGAGCTTTGCAGTCTGCCGACAACTCATGCGACCATTGGGTCCCTTCTCGAGAAGAAACTTCTGGTGCAAGCCATCCGTCGGACAGCTCGCATCCTTATTGACCAACATCAAGAAGGCGCTGACCGACCAACGCGGCTGCGCCTGCGACACGACGTAGTGCTGAAAGGCGACGTCATCGAGATAGGGGCGCCAGGCGCCAAGAATATTGCCTCGAGTCCCAAGGAACTGTGCTTCATCCGCTCCTCGACAGGACTTCGACTTCACCTCGATGAGCTGAACCTGCTCGCCGCTCTTCACCAGGATATCGACGCGCACGAACATCCCCTCCCAAAGGAATGCCGGCTCGAAGATCACGACTTCGTCGCGGGCGAGCAGCTCAGCCGTGCGAGCTAGTGCTTCTTCGTACTCCAGCGCGTTCACGCGCTCGCCGCCGGGGAACAGCGCCGTCGCGAACTCCCCTACCTGAAATCCGCCCTCGGCGAGCGCAGCGAGGAGCGGATCCTCCAACGCCTGATCAGCGTAAATACCCTTCTTGGCTGTGTAGAAGAGCTCTGTCGGGCATTCGTTGGCGAGCTTGAACCTGGTTTTTGTGAGATAGCGGGATTTCATCTGCAGCGATACCGATTGCGGTCAATCGACTCCGGCTTAAGTGCCGAGGCGCACAAGATCATAGGCTCCCAAAAGTCTGCACGATTGCAATGAGTCCTCGCCGTTCATCGCAAGAGAAGGCCGCCTAACGCGACAATCAGGAGTACTCCCGCGGATCCTGTACAACCTCGAAACCCATAAGTCTCAATATCGTCATCAAAGGTCCGAGCAAAATGAACTCTGACATAATCCATCTTGCATTGAATCCCTTCCTGCGCGATTCGAATCGCCTCCTCGGTCAACTCTGGCGTCCACACCTCGCGATTCTCCCGCGCAGCCATTGCACGGAACTGCCTTGGAATCTCCTTATCTTTCCCCTTCTTGTAGACGTAATGATAGGTCTTTGCCATCACGAACTTATCCGTGCAGTTCTCACAGATGTCGTAGGCCTGGAGCATTTCCATCTCGGCGAGACTCTCGATAGCTTCAAGTGCCTCGCGCTGTGTCGGTGACCAATCTACCTTCATCGTGTTCTCCTCATTGAATCGACCCGCTTCGACTCGCCTTGCCGCTCAATTGCGACCAGAGCCCTCTCTCGTCATATTCATATTCGTGCCTAACCAGCGCCGCAAACTACCCGCCCTTTCGAAGAATCAGCAAGACATCGGCTCAGGCCACCTATCCAAATATCTGCATGAGCAGCCAACCAATCGCCAAGCCACCCAGCGCGTACTCTGCGCCGTTCACTGCTCCGAATGACGGCGCCTTCTCCCCATATTCGCTTTCGTACCAAACGCAATAGGCGATACGCGCCGCAATACAGATTCCGAATCCTATGAGGAACGCGGTCTTCTCCGTCATGGTCTGTCCAGCGCATCCGTGACTTCAAAAGTCAATGCCGACGCCCACACGGAGACTCATGCCGTCAATCTCCGACTCAAGGAGACCCGTCACATCATCTTCTGCAGGAATAACTGGAAGAAGGTAGTTGAGATTCATGTCAAGAAAGACACTGCTCCCTACCGCCAACTCGGAACCAACCCCAGCTCGAATACCAAGTTGGCTACCGAGGTCGTCATCGAGCATCGTGAGGACACCATGCATCGCACCGTAAGGGCGCACAATCTCGTTTTGACCGAAGTAGAAACGTCCGCCACCCGAAAGCTCGATCGCATCGACTTCATAGAACTCCGAAACTCCCAAGAGAACCTCAAGCGACGACTGCTTGAATCCGCCCGAGTCCCAATGCGAAATACCGCCACCAAGCTCGATTGAATCGTGCTCGGACTCACCTGTCTCGCTGTATCCGAGCGCGCTGAGCTTGACATCGGTCTCGTCCCATGCGATCACATTCAAGCGCGCAAATCCGCGACTCTGCGAATTTGGTTGAGCGCAGGATGCGAGGGACACGAGGCCAAGGAGGAGTGATGGAAATGCAATTCTTCGTAGGGTCATCATTCGTCATCCACTGAAGACTTAGAAATTGGATCCGCAGCAGCCTCGCGCCCGATCGGACCGATGGGCAGACTCCGCAGTGCCTGAACATTTGCCTGACGAGCAAGTGGTACGTACTCCTGGACCGCTGCCGTGACTGCCGCGCTCACAGCCATTGCGATCAGATCCGCAAGCGCATTTCCTGAACTCTGGCTCGTGTCCGAATTCACAACGCGAACGCCCGAGTCCTCCCACAGCGTCGCGCCCGTTGCGGTATCGACGAGGCGATAGGTCATCGCTACAGAGACGGAACTTGCCAACACCGCGTAGCTTGTATCCCAACTGTGCAGGGTGATGTACATGACGGCGTCGGCGCCGAGATGTTCACCGAACGAAGCAGGCGGTATGTCTGCCAGTTGCCCACCTTCGTACAACCCTTCCGCCCGCAAGACCTCGATCGATGGAATCACGGGGAGCACATAGAAGCCACGCTGAATCAACGGGTTCCCGATCGTGCAAAGCACCGCCTCTGGCGCCTCAGCTGACGTGGTCTCATTGATGACCGGCAGTACGAGGATACTTCGCTGATCGAGAGGGACCACCGGCTCAGGCTTGGACATCGCGCAAGACGGGAGCAGCGCGAGTGCCGCGCACAACACAGATGCGCGCATGGTGGCGACGAGCCTCATGCATCCACCTCCTCAGTAGATTCCTCTGCCGCAGGCCCTTCGGCGATCAGATTGCGGAGCGCCGCGACAACCTTGGCGGACTCGGGCCAAAGAGCTGACTCTCTTTCAAGCCAGACTGCTGCCTCCGATTCACGGCCTGCGAGCACCAGGTAGTAGCCAAGTTCAGCGCAGAACCCTGGGGGAGGCACCTCCCAGGACGCGAACCCCTCGAGTGTCTGAATGTGTCGCGACAGCGTCTGCTCGGACGGCTCGAACACAGAAGCATAAAGCGACTCATCGTACCGATCCCATTGCGTCTGGCAGGAGACGAGCACGAACAACGGAATAGTGAACTGAATGACTTTCATCGGATACGCACCTCCACGGTTTGGCCAGGAGAAGCGTAGATCTTCTCCTGCACGACCAACAGGCCATCCTGATACACGCGAATGACGTGGGGCCCGGAATCAATCACGTAGCGAGTGTCTCCCTGACCCAGGGGCATCAATTCCGAGTCGTCGACCTGAAAGCTTGCGCCCGAGGTCGCCCCCAGGAATGTCACCGCCGACTCGTCGGCCAGTTGCCGTGACTCCTGGCTCATTGAGCATGCGCTAGCAAGCAGAATGATGAAGGTTGCGATAAGTGAGCGAGCGCCCATCACTCCACCTCCTCCACGATGAGACTGTCGAGATCAGCGCCAGTGGCCGAACCTTGCTGCCAACTGCAGACTGAGCCCTCCTGGAGACCTGATCCAAAAAAGCTCTCCACGCGGATCCTGCCGATCTCCGTTCCAGGCAATTCGATCGTTCCGCCGAGTTGCCGGTTTTCGACCTGCTCCCCGCGCCGCTTGACTACCAGAACATCCCCAACCTTCAGCCCTTGCTCCGACCCTCCAGCGATCATGAGCCGATCGCCCTCGAGAGCGAGAATCGACGTCCGCCAAGGCTGCTCCGCGAGATTCTGCAAAATGTTCGTGACGAGGCCGCCGATCGCGGATGAGATCGCTTTGTCGTTGATTGAGGAGTCGTAACCGGCATCCGTGCCGACCCCAAACACGCGCCCCGCTTCGATGTCCGCTTCGCCGCGGCCCTCTTCCGAGTAGACGACGACTCCTGTGCGGGCATCAATCATGCGCAAGTTGACTGCCGCGTATGCGACCTGCTTCTTCGTGCGACTGAATACCCCCGTCTCGGAAGTCACCTGTCGACCGAACTCCGAGACGGACCCGAGAATCGCGTAGTCGGCACCGATTGTGGTGACTTCCTGGATGTCCGCCTGTGTCGGGAGCTCCGACTCCACAAGCAGGACTGCGCCGGAATCCACCAGTCGTGCCTTGAGAATGTCTTCCGCCTGTTTCTCAATTGCGGGCTCCTTCGATCCGAAGACACCGCGACCGTACTTGGTCTCATTGGAGAACCGCAGGACAGCCACCTTCCGCTTCAGTACCGGAGCCTCGATCAGCGGCGCCGGCGCTGAAACTGAGGCCGGGCCGTCCGCGATCGGCGGTGGTGTGGTGGTCGCACAGGAGCCAAGAAAGACAAGAATGAAGAAGAGGAGCGAAGAAAAGGGAAATCCACCCATCTCCTCCGCTAACGAGTTTTGAATGAAAATCTGACACAATTCCTCGGATTTCTTCCGTGAATGTCAAGTCCTGACCTTCTGACCTTCTCCGGTTTCATGGACACCGGAGCGTCCCCTGCTTTCCTGAGGGGCTCCGCTCCCATTCCTCAAAATCCAAGTCAGCTTCCAGTCGCCGATGGATCTCGGATTTCTCCACCTTCCCGTCGGATTCTGCGAGGACGGTCATCACGTGATCGAGCACTTTGGTCGCGAGCTCGCGCGACCGGCTTGCCTTCGCCTTGCTGTTCATAAGTGGCTATGAGCGTACCAGAGTCTCTCCGTGGCTGCCCCAGGTGCCACCGCACCGCAATCAGCAGCAGTGATCGTCGATCGTGTGCTAAGCAAAGGACTCGAGATTCAGTCGGAAGCGGTTCGCAGCCCACACGGGAAGAAAGGCGTCGGCTTGTTCCACGGAGAGGATCCCCTGGCGAATAGCAATCTGGATCAGACCAGGGGTCGCGATTGATCTGCTTGGCCCCACCTCGGCCCGCCATTCACGGAGAGCCTTGTGGTCGTCGGTGGCGAGATACCAGTCGCGCTCTTGAGCGAGTGCGCAGCATGCTGATTCGCCCAAGTCGAGGCCACGTTCCTCGAATGCGAGGCGCCGCAAGAGCTCACCGCCCAGGCCGAGTCGCTCGCGACGCACGCCACCCTGCCGTACTTCCATGAGTACGCGGGCACGCCGGTCATCGCGCACCAGCTCCTGCCAGACCTCGCCAGGGAAGACAAAGTTCACGCCGCGCAGCGCACGCAGCAATCCCAACTGGCGCACATCGTCCAGGTGGATCAAAACGCTGGTATCAAGAACGACCGTCGGCAAGCCTAAAGCAGGCCTTCGGGGATCTCGTCCCCAGGCGGATGCGGTTGGATATTCATCAGCTCAGCGAGTCGCTCGAACTTGTCTTCGGACATTCCTGCCAACGCGGCCAGCTCGAGTGCGCGGCGCCAGGATATTTCATCGCGGCGCAGTGCTTCCGTCACCAGCGCGACGAAGCGATGCTGATAGCCATAGGGTGCGTCATGACCAGTCGTGGGCTCGTGGAGCTCAAGCGCATCGGCCAATTCGAGAAACTTGTCCTTCCGATCCAGCTCGACGAACTCGTCGCGTTCGGTGGGCGAGAGATAGCCCAGGTTTCGAAGTCGATAGACGGTCGCCAGCGGACTGACCCCAAAGTGACGTGCCAGGTGTACGACATCACTGGGTTGCACCGTCGACGCGCGACGATCCGAACTCTGCCGAATCTCGACGACGTCATCCCCGGTGAAGACCTCGGTCTGCGCACCGCGCGGCTGCCGGCCAAGCGACGCCATGTACTCGCGCACACCCGCAGCCGGCATCAGGAAGTTGGCGGCGAAGGCGTTGGCTCGCGTTTCGCGCAAGTCGCGGCGATTGCCCGTCCAGGACACCATGCCTCCCGTCGGCCCATCGAGCAGGACGTGCGCGTACTCATGCGCGAAGGAAAAGCGACGCCGCGCATGCCCCTGGTCACGATTCACCACCAGGAAGGGGCCCATTTGCGGCGGCGCGAGGGTCAGCCCGTCCACGCCATCGGGCAGATCGAGCAGCGCGGTCCGCACTCCTTCGCCCTCGAGGAGTTCGACCAGGTCGCCGAGGGGACTGGCACCGAGCCCCAGGCGCTGCCGCTCTTCGTCCGCCGCCACCTCGCCTTGTTGGACTGCCATCATGACCGTGGCAGGCATGGGCGTGGCAGCCGGGGCACCCCCGCCGAAACCACCTAGTGGGGCGATGCCCAACCGTTGTTCGAGCCAAGATTCTGCGCGAGCGAGTTCGAGGCAGCGTGCACCGACTTCGATCAGTTCGGGCCGAGCTTCCTGGTCGAGCTGCGTGCGAAAGAGAGCGTGGAGAGCAGCTCGGGGTTCAAAGTTGTCGGCAAGGAAGTCCGAGACCTCTCTTCCATACAAGCTTGCGAGCTTGGTGAGCTGGACGGTCGAGACCCTTCTGGCCCCCGATTCGAGGTAGGAAACCGCCGCTGGTGTGACGCCAAGGTGTTGTGCCACATCACTTTGCGTTAACCCGCACGCCTCCCTGGCTGCACGCAACCGGGCGGGAAGAGTGTCGAAGGTGGGGTCCATTTGGTTGATTATCGCATGGATGGGCCGCGCAATTTAACATTTACCACCTTTTTGCACATAGTCTTACACCTGATTTAACTCCCGCAGCAGGCGCTCGCGATCCCGCAGTTCCTGCTGTATCGCGAGCTGGGGCTGATCGACACCTATTACCCGCTGGTCCTCCCCACCGTGCTCGGCGGCGCACCCTTCTTCATCTTCCTGTTCCGCCAGTACTTCCTGACAATCCCCGGCGAACTGATGGAAGCCGCCCGCGTCGACGGCGCCGGCCCCTTCCGGACCTTCTTCCTGGTCATGCTGCCGATGGCCAAGCCCGTG
>MDTD01119015.1_pt1 | contig 11966 bp, 11 predicted proteins | sample 811221 | NCBI WGS metagenome assembly MDTD01 (sample SAMN05326646, study PRJNA326480) | marine metagenome | isolation source: seawater | place: Pacific Ocean: South West | collected 2011 | reverse complement strand
GTTCTTAGTTGGTATCAATGTACCATTCATGATTTCACTTATATTTGGCATTGCAGCTGGTCTGGCAGCAGCTGGTGGTGTTCTGGTTGCTCCAATGCATTTTATTGAAATTGAAATGGGTTTAGTAATTCTTTTAAAAGGTTTTGCTGCATCTGTAGTTGGTGGGTTTGGGAGCTTACCTGGTGCTATATTTGGCGGTTTGATAGTAGGTATATTTGAAAGTTTGGGTTCAGGTTATCTCGATGGGAATCTTAAGGACGTTTACGCGTTCGTGCTTATGATTGTTGTTTTGTATTTTAGACCTAATGGCCTTTTCGGTTACGAAGTTGAAATGAAAGCTTAAACTCTCATAACTTTATTTATGATCAACATTAATATCGGAATAATTGGTACTGGTGCCGTTGCTCACGAACATCTACAGAGATATAGGGAAATCGACAACTGTTCTGTAGTTGGAGTCTTTGACATCGATAATGCTAAATCAAGTCATTTTGCTAAAACCTACAATATTCCATATATTTTCCAATCAATATCTGATCTTTTGCAGTGTGCTGAAATTTCTGGAGTATCTGTAGCCGTACCCGAAAAACTTCATTACGATGTAGCTATGAAAGTTGTAAGAAGTGGTAAAGCGATACTCTGTGAAAAACCCTTAACAATCGAATCTACAGATTCTGCAAAGCTTGTTGAAGAAGTTAGAAATTCTAATCAAATAAATATGGTTAATTTTTCTTACAGAAGAATTCCTGCTTTGAAAGTTGCCCATGATTTGGTAAAGGAGGGAAAATTAGGCAAAATCAAACACATTGATGCGACCTACTTAAATGGATGGTTGACACACACAGTGGATGGTGATTGGAAGACTTTGCCTCACCAGCTCCGTAGACTATCAACTAAACATGGAAGTTTTGGAGTTTTGTACGATTTAGGATCGCACCTAATTGATTTTGTTACTTATGTTGCTGGTGATATTGTAAAAGTTTATTGTGAAACTAAGACTTTGCCTAAGGGCAATGTCGAGAAAATTGATAATTATTCATTTGATTCAAATGATACAGCTATTGTTATTGCCGAATTTGAGTGTGGTGCTTTAGGAAGTTTAAATATTTCGCGATGGGGCACTGGACATAAGCGTAGAATCCGACTAAATGTTTTTGGTGATAATGGTGCTCTAGAAATAGAAACAGAGAAGTCCGAAGATCAAATAAACTTATGTTTGGATAAGGATGTCACCGATGCGAAATTCAAAAGTGTAAAATGCTCTACGGTACCAAATATATATCAATTATTTGTTAAAGGTATTTCTGATAATGTTCAACCAAAACCCAGTTTCATCGAAGGTCACAATGTAACAAAAGTTCTTGAGTCTTGTTATTTATCATCTAAAAAAAATGAGATGGTTGAAATCAATTATTAAATTTGTCTTTCATTCTTTCTCTTTCTGAAAGGATTTGTAAACAAATACTAAGTGATTTTGATCCATCATTAGCATCTATAACGGGTAATTCCTGTTTTTTAATTACTTTGCAGAAATGAGATACCTGCTTAACATAAGGATCTTCTTTAAATTGTTGAATCTCTTCACACTCCAGTTTGTGCTTCCAATCAGGTAATCCACTCGATTTCCAAAACTTCAAATTTGGAAATTCCAAACAACCTTCAGATCCTAAAAACCTGTATGGATTTTGACCAATATATGGAAAGTTTTTATTTTCGCCTGTTGCATGTTCCCAGTTCCAAGGCGAAGTGGTTGCGTCCGACAATAAAAATGTACCCAAAGCTCCATTCTCAAAGCCCATAATTAATGCAACTGTATCCTCTTTCGCATGATCACGAAATTCACCTTTCAGAAATGCTCTCACATCAGTAATTTCACCACAGACATTTCTCAACAGGTCTATTTCGTGAATCAAATTGATTAGTACGGGACCAGATGAGCTTTGTTTTCTCCAAGGAGGATTGAAGTATTTTTCATCTTTTCTGGCGGTCCATTGTCCATTAACTCCCATTAATTTCCCAAAAACTGATGAAGAAATAATGTTTTTCGTATTTTGCATTACTTCATAATATCTTCTGTGATGACCTACCAAAACAAATCGATCAAGAGTTCTTGCTTTTTCCTGAATTTCCTTCGCTTCCCCAAGTGTTGCAGCTATCGGTTTTTCGACAAGAACATGACAACCTGCTTCAAGTGCTAAGATTGTTGGTATTAGGTGCATTTCTGTAGGTGTACTTACAATTATTCCGTCAGGGACAATTGTATCCAACATTTTATCAATTGCTGAAAAATATTTAACAGACTCTGTATGTGCGATTTCCTTAACTTTTTCATCAGGGTCCGCTACCGCTATTAATTTTGCTTCAGTTGACTGTTTAATGGCAATAAGATGACGCTTACCGATCATTCCCATTCCAACAATTGCGAGTTTGACAGGCTTCACCCGAACTCTCTAAAGAAATCTGAGTCCATTGTTTTCAGGTTTGGCGAAATTAAAGGTGTAAAATTCATTTGTTCTAAAACGTCTTTTTGCAGTTCAACTCCAGGTGCTAATTCCTCGAGTAATAATCCTAGTTCTGTTAGTCGAAACAATGCTCTTTCGGTAGCGTATATTACCTCCTGTTTTTGCTTGAGCGCTTGCTTTCCAGAGAATGTGATCTGATCAACATACTGAACTAACTTTCTAATTTCTCCTGATTTTTCAACCTTGAGTTCTCCAGCGCCCGTTCTCAATTTAGATCCCTTGGTGTCGAAGGTACCGCAAAAAACAACTTTTTTTGCATTTTGAGCAATATCAATAAATCCGCCTGGTCCTACAGTCACACCATCCAGTTTGGAAACATTGACGTTCCCTTCTTGATCGATTTGCCCAAATCCCAAAAAGGCGACATCAAGTCCACCTCCTGAATAAAAATCAAACTGCGATGGGCCATCGATCATACAGGTCGGATTCTTAGCGTAACCAAAGAGATTCCCCGTCAATAAGTTCCCTCCATAAGTTCCGTGTTCAATGGTCTGGTAGTAATCTTCAGACTCTCCAGATTGGGCTATCATAGCGGCAAGTTGATCTGGAATACCAAATCCAAAATTGATCACAGCGCCCTTAAAGAGCTCAAGACGTGCTCGGCGAGCAATTGCTAACCTTACAGAGAATAAAGGTTTTTCACTCTGGTACTTAGCGTCCTCTTGTTCTCCCGAAATCGATGGATCGTAGATTAGTTCATAACCCTGGCGTTGATCTGGATCAACTACAACAACATCTACCAAAGCAGAAGGAACTCTGACTTGTCTTGCTCCCAATTCTCCTTTGCGAACTTTCTCCCGAACCTGAAAGATTACTTTTCCTCCTGAGTTGTGGGCTGCAGCTGCCATCGCGTAGATATCGACATTTGCAGGTTCTTCATCCAGTGAGATGTTACCTTCCTCGTCTGCTTTCGAGCCTTTCAATAAAGCCACATTCACTGGAATAGGTACATAACGGAGATAAGTTTTGCCATCAATTTCAATTCGCTCAACTAGATCTTTTTGTGCAGCCTGGTTCATTTTTCCACCACCAAGGATTGGGTCAACAAAGGTCCCCAATCCTACATGGGTAATCAAACCAGGTCTCTTGGCAGCAACTTCTCTCATTAACTGCATCATCACACCCCCAGGCAACACATAGGCTTCAATTTTGTTGTCCTTAGCTAGTTGCTGCATTCTGGGTGACCAAACCCAGTGCCCTCCAATGACTCTTTGAACAAGACCCTCATAGGCAAAACGATTCAAGCCTCGCTCTTTTCGATCTCCAATCCCAAGTGCATGCAGGCAGGTTAATTTTTTCGGGTGGCCTGTAGCCAAAAACCTTTTTTCAACATGATGATGCAGGAGCGTCGCTTCCACTAGTCCTCCTCCACCTCCAATCAGACCAATCGTAGCTTCATCAGGGATTAGTTCAATCGCCTCTTTGGCTGAGAGGAATTGCACTTTCATTGATAATTTTGATGACTCATCAGTAATACCCCTTTCCAGCTCCTCCATCTACCGGAATTCCTGCGCCCTGTATGTGGCGAGCTTCTGGGGAACACAAAAACACAACTAATTCAGCAATGTCTTCAGGTAGTCCCAATCTACGAATGCCCTCGTTTCGGATAGAATCTGCGCGTACCTCTTCCTTACTCTTATTTTGCATTTTTGCTTTGCCTTCTAGCAGTCGTTCCATGCGCTCAGTTTCAGTCATTCCGGGAAGAATCCAGTTGACGTTTACATCATCCACCAAGCCCTGAGCGGCAAGGGCTTTGGAAAAGTTTGCCAGAGCTGCATTGACGGAACCTCCCACCATGAAGTCTCTCGAAGGAGAACGGGCTGCTCCCCCAACGATGTTGATGACTGTGCCGTTGGATTGCTTGAGAGAGGGCCACAATTGCCGACAAAGTCGGACTGCACCATGAAATTTGAGAGCGAAGCCATCGATCATTTCTTCATCAGACTGTTCCGGAAAAATTCCACCCTTAGTAGCACCCGCAGAGTTGACCAAGATGTCTGCTTGCCCAAACCGTTCAAGGAACGCATAGCTGGCTTGCTGGCACCCCTCAAGGGTCCTCAGATCAACAGCGTGAAAATCAACTTGAACAGCTGATCGTTGCTGAATTTCTGACATCGCCTCCTTCAGTAGGACTTCATTCGTCGCAACGAGGAAGACATTTGCCCCCTGTTCAGCCAGAGCTTTTGCGCAAGCAAGGCCAATCCCTCGAGAACTTCCTGAAATAAAAGCGTTTTTACCTGAAAACTTTTTCATAAATCATCAACTAAAATGTGATTCCACACCTTTCACAAGTGCGTGAAGCGTCTTTAATGTAGGAGTTGGAACACCTTTACTTTCCCCAATCTCAATCACTTTGCCATAGATAAAATCAACTTCTGAACGTCTATGATTCAGTAAATCCACACACAGCGAGGATTTGTTATCTCCCGTACCACCAGGTTGAGAGATCGTTTCCATACCCTTTATCACAGCATCTCTTTCAAGACCTAATCCCAGCGCTAAACCAACAGAAAGCGCTTCTTCCATCGCTTGGAAACTGACAGATCGTAACTCAGAAATTGACATCAAGTGAGCTACTTTTAGATTGGTCAGTCCTGATAGCGCACTCATCGAGATGTTGCCAAGAAGTTTTTTCCAAATTTCCAATTGAATGTCGGGAACAGCATACGTTTCTAGGCCTGCTTTAGATAGCTTCTCCGCCATTAGCTTAGATCTTTCTGAGATTCCACCCTCCATTTCACCAATGTAGGACGGGACCCTTGAAAAATCTTTTATCTGGCCAGGCCCGATTAAAAAGCCAGCCATTGCTGTTAAGCCACCTAGCACATTTTCTGGACCAACCTCTTCTGCGATTAGCTCCTCGTTACCTAAGCCATTTTGAAAGCTGATACAGATAGCCCCTTGTCCGGTCAAATGTCGGATATTTCTGGCTGCTTCTTTGGATGAATTACCCTTACACTGAAACAGTAGCAAATCTGCTGACTGCATCTTGGAGAGATCACGTAATGCCGTAATCGCTATTTTGCGATCACCACCAAAACCCATGATCTGCAATCCATTCTTCTGAATCGCTTCAATATGCGCCTGATTTGTATCGTAAAGAACGACATCAAGCCCTCCTGCCTGAAGAATTGAGCCAAACAAAGCTCCCATTCCACCTGCTCCAATAATCACAATATCTGCTTTCAAAGCCATCTATTAACCAAATTGAACTGTAATCGAGCCAATTTTCCCAAAATCAGCATTCACAACCGAACCTTTTTGAAAAGGCTGAGGGACTGTTGCTGCGCCTGTAGAGACATAATCGCCAACATGCAGTGAGTAGCCCCGCTGAGCCAGATGGTTTATTAGGTCTGCCAATGCATTGAGAGGCGCACCACGAAGTTCACCAAGAAAATTCTCAGCTGGCTCGATATCATCTACAGAGAGCCGAATGAGGTGATTTTGAAAATCTAAGTCTTGCCAGTCCGCATAAGCTTCACCAAAGACAAAACCGATTCCTCCACCATTATCCGCTATGGTCATCAATGACTTTTGCTCTTTGCTGCCATGCGGCAAAACATGACGATTCCCAATGATCTCAATTGCTGGATGCAGAATCACCCGCTCAATCAAATCTTCAGCGGACCAAGGTGCTTGGTTAGCTGGGCACTCAGCAAGAAGTCTGAACGCAAACTCTGTCTCCACACGCGCTCTTGGGAACCTTTCTATTGGCAATTTCATTTGCCGACCGTGATAGGTCACCGACTTAAAAATCCGTCCAGGAATCACATCCGTATGCCCATCCATTTCTCGCATTTTGGCACTGGTAGCGCCAACTTTCCAACCCGTAATCAATTGACCGATCTGCTTACTCATAAGATCTTGAACCAGATATGATTCAGTTCGATTCAGGGGCAGTTCATCTTCATTGAGATCCTCAATTAATGAATGATTCAGCCAGGCTGAGGCTAACTTACCCGAAAGTGCTTCGAGTTGAGCAGATCTATTATTTTTCTCCAAATTCATTCAAAGTATTTAAGGAAGGTTGGAATATTTTTTCGGAACCCAGCTTCAAAATCCCCATCGCCTTGGTGAAAGACACTTTCAAATGAAACGACACCTTCGTACTTGTCGCCCTGGAGTGCTCCTGCCATCGGCTTGAATTGATCCGCTAGTTGGCCTTTGCCCATTTCACGGACCTCCAAATATGCTCTTGGGGTATCCGCATAGACGTCCTTGATATGGATGTGGGCGATGTAACCATCTCTCAAAAGTTCATATCCATCAGGATAGGCAGTTTCATGGCACCAACAGTTATTCGCTGGATCCCAGAGCACTTTAAGTGTTTCCTTGGCTTCTAGATCATCAATCAATTTTCTTGCTGTCCAGGATGAATTCACCATGGTTCCGTTGCCTGTTTCCACAACGAGTTGCTTGCCCGCATCTTTCGCAATTTCAAGCGCTGGCGCAATGATTGGGAGTAAGGCATCCCACGCACCCTTTGCAACATTCCACTTTTCAGCACCGTGAGCCCCAAAGAGGATTTGCTCTTTTTTCGGCGAGAGTATTCGCACATTGGGAGATTTAACAGCATGAGCGATCTCCATACAACGTTTTAACCGATCCAGGTGCTGTACATGCAAAGGTTCACCGGGTTTAGTAGTCATCGGCATCCCGGCAAAAATATGATGACAAATGTTGGAAACCTTAATCTGATGCAAATCCAATAATGCGTTGACCTTTTGTACTTCAGAATCCTCCAAGAACCCCACTTCCTTGTCCCAGACGAACTGAAGTTCAGCGAATTGAAGCCCAAACTCATCCATCACGTTCAGCGCATGTTCAAAATCACGGCTAATCCCATCCGTTATGACGCCAGTTTTCATAAATTCACTATGTTGATGATTTTCTGTGCAACTCTGCCCCGACAATTTCTTCGATCACCTTGGTAACAATCCAATTGTCTCCATCTGGATACTTCGTTTTTCCAGCCTGGAAAAGCTGCATAGCACAACTTGCTGTGAGCAGAGGTACTCCCAACTCTCTTGCCATGTCCATTACAATTGTCAGGTCCTTGTACATGGTATTGATGTGACTGCCGGTTCCTTCAAATTTGCGATCAATGATGTTTTCTAAGGCTGTATTGACTACACCACAACCTGCCCCTGATGTACTTAAGACCTTGTGTAATACCTCACCATCCACCCCAGCTTTTGCTGCCAAAGCTGCGGCTTCAAATGTTGCGCTAAAGGCAGATCCAATCAGGGATTGCAGACAGGCCTTTACTGTCTGGCCCATACCAGCTTCAGAACCTACCCGATGTATCGTTTTGCTTATAGCTCCCATCACAGGAGCAAATTGATTCAATGAATCCTCTGAACCTGCGGCCATCATGGTCAAGGTACCTCCTTGTGCCCCGGGGAATCCACCGCTTACTGGGGAATCAATCAACTGGATTTTGCTTCCCTCCATTTGCTTTGCAACTGATCGAATTTCCGAAGCCTTGATGGTGGCTGTTACGACGATCCCTGAGCTTGGTTGCATCGAATGAATCAGACCACGGTTACCAAAAATTACATCCTCCACCTGCCCACCGTTCATTACCATGATGAAGACGACATCCACCAAAGAACCCATTTCTAGGGGATCAGCCACACAATTGCCCCCAAGCTCGCGAAAAGCTGCCAAACGTTGTGGACTGAGGTCAAAGCCATAGGTTTGGAAGCCCTTGTTGATTAAATTCTTGGCCATGCCACTGCCCATATCTCCTAAACCGATCAGGCCAACTATTTGTTTTTTTGCCATCAAACCTTAAGTAACTAAGCATTTTGATTGAGGATTTTTGAAAGTGTCGAACCATACCGTGCAACCGGTTGCATGTCAACAGTTTGACTTGCGAAAGAAGAGAAATATGATTGAGAAAACTTTTGCTCCAAATCTAAGGACAGATGTCTTCAAAGTCTAAGGTCCCCACAATTTCACAAATTGCTGAACGAGCTGGTGTCGCCCGCTCGAGTGTTTCCCGAGCATTCACTCGGCCCGAGCTTTTGAATGCATCGACTGTTATAAAGATTAGAAAAGTTGCGGAAGAGCTCGGTTACGTTCTAAATTCCAGCGCAAGAGCGCTAAGTACAGGGAAAACAGGGAACATTGCTTTCTTGGTTCCGGATGTGGCAAACCCTTATTTTCCCCCTATGATTCGATCTGCTCAATTAGCCGCAGAAAATTTGGACTATTGCGTATTCTTGGCTGATTTTGAAGAAAGCGGACTGAAAGAAGAAAAATTAATTGAACGATTTGCCGGAAAAGTGGAGGGAGTCATTCTAATTTCCTCTCGAATGCCAGAAGAACGCTTACAAGGGTTCGCAGAAAAAATTCCAATAGTTCTAGTAAACCGGGATGTTCAAAGGATTCCAAGAGTTTTGATTGATGCAGGGTCAAGTTTAAAGCAGGCGGTGAGATTGTTGGCTGACCAAGGTCATGAGGAAATCGCGTACTTAAGTGGGCCTTCAGTGACATGGACCAACAAGCAAAGACAGGCATCAATTTCTGAACTAACGAATGAGCTGGGGTTACGGCTCGTCATTATTCCGACTGAGAAACCCTCATTGGAATCAGGTCAAGCCGTTGTGGATAAGATGATAAGTAGCGGAGTCACAGGAGCGATTGCGTTCAATGATCTGATTGCTCACGGAATTATGACTGAACTCAATTCACGGGCTCTGAAGGTACCAAACTCTTTCAGCATCGTTGGATGCGACAATTCAATTTCTCCTTATACAAACCCTCCGCTAACAAGTGTATCGAATGAAACTACTGAGGCCGGAAAAATCGCCTGTGAAATGATTATGAGCCTTCTGGGTGAAACAAACTCAAAGAATGGTCAAATCAAAGTTTTAAAAACCCTTCTGATTGAGAGAGAAACCATCGGACTACCATACAAGTAAAGCCTTTAGGGGCCTGTTTTAAAAAAAATTTATAAGTGCTCGCCCAAAAAATCTTTGAGTTCTTCCCAGGATTGAAGGTCAGCTGCCTCATTGTAACCAACGGGGATCCCATATTTTTGGCCTAACGCTGTAGTTGCTGGATTTGTGAAACCATGAAGTGCATCAGGGTAGGTTTTGATTACATATTCAGCACCGAGACGATCCATTTCTCTGCTAAATTCCAGCACATTATCAGAAGTCACCATTGCATCCGCTTCCCCGTGACAAACCAGAATTTTTGTTTGAACATCTCCTGATTCCGCCTGATGATTGGGCCCCAAAGCGCCATGGAAACTTGCAACTGCACGCAGTGGCCACCCTTTTCTAGCTGCATGTAAAACAATTGCTCCTCCAAAACAATATCCAATCGCCCCTAATCGGTTGGCATCTACTTCATCCTGATCTTTGAGAAACTCCATTGCAGCAAGTACCCTTGCTTCACCCTCCTGCATTTTGCTGAGGACGCCATTCATCAATGAACCGGCATCTGCCGGGTTGGATGCGATTTTACCTTCCCCATACATATCAACCGCCATAGCAACATAACCAAGCTCAGCTAACTTTTGGGCTCTGAGCTCAATATAATCTGTAAGACCCCACCATTCAGGAAAAACTAGTACACCTGGATGAGAAAAATCCACCTTTTCTGGTTTTGAAATAAAGCTTTTCATCACTGTTGAGCCAGCACTGCATTCTACTCTTTCTGATTCGATTGGCATGGACTTCCTCCTTTCAAAGAGTTTTAAAGTTGAACAGACTTTCTATCTGGTTTCCATGTTCTTGACAGACTAAATAAATGAATTTATATTGAAATGTTAATTTTCTAACACATTGAATTAAATCCCCTTAGGAGACACACTCGCTTTCATCACAAAAGCCTAACTCAATGCACAGCTTTTCTAAATCGAAGTAGCGCACCAAACAAGTTTTGCAATGATTTGGCTTCATTTTCTTTCCGCCCTTGCCCTACGGAGAAATATGAGCAACCTCAAGCTTTTGTCTGAGGTCAGCCTGCCCCAGAGCCACCAAGCACCTGAAATCTATGTTCAAAATTGGACCAACCTTGCGATGCCGAGCAGAATGAGGGTCGATCACCGAACCCTGACTCCATCCTACGGAAGATTTACGATTGAACCATTAGAGCAAGGGTATGCCGTCACTTTGGGCCATTCGCTTCGCAAGACACTGCACGCATCCATGAATGGTAGTGCGATTGTTGCTGTGAAGATTGATGGAGTGAAAAAGCCTACTGATGATGTTGTAGGCATCCAAGGTGGATTGATGAATTTACTTCTCAATTTAAAGGAAGTTGAAATCATTCATCAGGAAGAAGGTATTATTGAGCTTGATTTAACAATTGCTCCGGGTGGGCAACTGTTTGGGAGTGACCTGTCCACAAATGGGGAAATCAAAGTCCGCAATCCAAGTAAACAAATTGTTCAACTTGAAGAGGGAGTTAGCCTTCAAATGAAATTGTATATTAACTTGGGTCTAGGGTACATAACCGCAGAAGAAAATGAGAAGCTGAAATTGCCCAGAGGAACGCTTTATCTGGATTCATATCATTCTCCAATTAGAGAAATTCGATATGAGGTGGAAAACGCTCGCGTAGATCAAAGGACAGATTACGACCGCCTAATTTTTGAGATATGGACTTCCGGGACAATCAGTCCCCAGGATAGTCTAGCTCGGGCCGCTCGGGTACTCAAAAAGCAATTAGGACTTTTCATCCATTTTGACGAAAATATCTCAGCGATCCCTATGCATCGCCAAGTCTCAGACGAGCCAATGCCATTATCTCCAGACTTATATCGTCCTGTGAGCGAGTTAGAGCTTTCAGTACGCTCTATCAATTGCCTTCAGAATGCCAAGATTGACTTCATTGGAGAATTGGTTCAACGAAGCGAAAATGAGCTGCTCCAAATGAAAAACTTTGGTCGAAAATCCCTGAATGAAATTAAGGCCATACTAAGTCAGATGAAACTCTCTTTGGGAATGGATATCGAAGGATTTGATCCTGACAGTGCTCCCGACAACAATTTCAGGTGATTTGTATTTGGAGAGGAACATTCAAAATATATCTTTTGGGTTTCTCTCCAAAATTATAATGTATTGTTGGTTTAACAAATCTTGCTGATTCAGCAGAAAATCTCTCCCTATCTTTGGTTTACCCCGTGGTTTTCAGGAGATAAAACATCCCGCCGGCAGCAGTGATTATAATTTTCTCGATCTAATCCAAGAAAAAGCCAACTAACTTCCACAAATTAGATATCAGATATTTAACAAATTCTTTTAAGCCAATTGATCACATTCAGCTATTTGTTGCTTCTGAAAATATCTCATTGACGGGAATCAGAATATTTTTTCTTGTTCGCAGTGTTAAGAAATTTTTGGCCATCGCGTTTGATGACGCAGCAAAAATCCCTATTGGTAGCAATCTCAGACATGCCCATCCAACAAATACTTAGACTGGCTT
>MDTD01007027.1_pt1 | contig 11966 bp, 14 predicted proteins | sample 811221 | NCBI WGS metagenome assembly MDTD01 (sample SAMN05326646, study PRJNA326480) | marine metagenome | isolation source: seawater | place: Pacific Ocean: South West | collected 2011 | reverse complement strand
TCACTTAAACTTAGTTTTAAGGGTTTTTAAATTTATCATTCTTATTTAATAAATACGTATCAAAGATCCATTTGAATTTTATCGGATTTTACTTATTTTAAATCTATCAAATAGAATCTTTCGTTTTTCTTTTCTTAATTTTTTTCAGATTATTAAAAGTGTACTTTAGATAATTTATTGAAGTTTAGAGATAAATTTAATAATTTATGTTTTTTATACGATGAACAATTAATTTTATTGTAGGAGTACCTTGAAAAACTCAAAAAAACTTTTGTGGGGCATTTTGGGTGCTGGAGAAATAGCGGATCAGTTTCTGGCTTCCTTCCCCGACAATATCGATGGAGAGGTTGCAGCAATTGCATCCAGATCATTATCTAAAGCACGATTGCTGGCAACAAAATACAATGTTCCGACGTTTTATGGGAATTATAAGGAATTAATTCATAATTTTGAATTGGATATAATCTACATTGCAACAATTAACCATGTTCACTTTGATCAAGCAAAAATGTGTCTTTTAGCAGGTAAAGCTGTACTTTGTGAAAAACCACTGACAATTGAGTACCAAAAAACTCAAGAATTAATAAAAATTGCCAAAGAAAATAATTTATTCTTGATGGAGGCAATCAGGACACCCTTTTTACCTCATATTACTAAATTAAAAGAAATACTTGAGAAACAGAATACAGATATCATTAAAGTTGGCCAACTAAATTTTGGCTTTAATAAGAATCCTAATACTGAAAGATTATTTAATACTAAATTTGGTGGAGGTGCATTATTTGATATGGGTGTCTATGGTATTTCTACTATTATTTATTTATTTGGTTACCCCTCTGAGATTCATGCTGTAAGTAATAAAAGTAAAGAAAACGAAGTCGATAGTTTTACGACAATTATTTTCAAATACAGATGCGGTCGAATTATAAAAATGTCTTTTTCTATTTGCTTTGATTTACCTTTACATTTTATCCTTTTGGGAAGCGATATATCAATTCAGATATTTAATAAATGGTGGAGGGAACCTTCGCTTCAACTAAGAATGGTTAAACAAATTCAAAATTTTGAATTTGACTCGTTTACTAATTTTTCAGCACATATGATCAATCACGTTAGCGAATGCATTAAAAGTGGAAAGAAAGAATCCAATATTCTTTCTTTTAATAAAACTTTAGAAACAGCTAAAATTACTAATGAAATTTTCACTAAAATTTAAATTTTATTCACAGAACTTTAAGGACTATTTATGCAATTAGGATTTATTACTGATAGTCTAAGAGAATTTTCACTTGATAGCGTTCTAACTTATGCAAATCGGCACAAAATTGATTGTTTAGAATTTGGGTGTGGTAACTATTCTTCTGCTCCACATCTCAATCTTGATGTATTATTAAGTAGCAAAAATAAGAGAACTAATTTTTTATCAAAATTAAGAGACCATGGTCTCTATATAAGTGCTCTTAATTGTTCTGGTAACCAACTTAAACCTGGTCTTGGCGGTCGAAAACATGATCGGGTTGTCCGTAAAACAATTAAATTAGCTAACCAACTTGGTATTGATCGCATTGTTATGATGTCTGGACTTCCCGGGGGTCCAGGAGATAAAAATCCAAATTGGATTATCACGGCATCACCAAAGGAAAATTCTAAAATATTAGATTGGCAGTGGAATGAAATCGCCATACCTTATTGGAAAGATCTTAATAAATATGCTTTGAATTGTGGTATTACTCGAATATGTCTTGAAAATCACGGAATGCAACTTGTTCATAACGTAGAGACCTTTTTTCGTTTGAAGCATTTTATTGGTGACTCTATAGGTCTCAACTTTGACCCTAGTCATTACTTTTGGATGGGTGGTGATCCTCTTGCTGCAATACCAGCTTTAGGTGACAATATTTTTCATGTTCACGCCAAAGACACGAAAATTGAGAATTATACGAACTTAAATACTCTTTTAGAGCCAAAAAGTTATGATGATTTTATGTCAAGGAGTTGGAATTACTGTACTGTTGGGAACGGTCATGGCCCTCGGTGGTGGTCACAATTTGTTAAGTCATTAAAAAAATGCGGTTACAATGACGTGCTTAGTATTGAACATGGGGATCGGAAACTTTCAAATGAAGTAGGACTTACTAAGGCCATTGAATTGTTAAATAAAATTGTTTGACAAATTTTTTTAAAATACTTTCTAATAACCTCAATATGCCAATTTGTAACTCATGTGAAAAAAAATTTGATGTTGAAAAAGAACCTGGCGCATTAATGTTTGGACATCCATCAACAGTTAATGAAGCTGTTCCAGTTTGGAAAGCGCATATATGTCAAAAATGTGAATATAAAATAATAAAAAAATTTAAAAGAAAACCTATATATAAGTGAGCATATCATAGTGGAAAATTTTTATGTTAAAGTAGGATCAAGAACCACATTTTCCAAAACAATTTCTGAAAGCGACGTGTATCTTTTCGCTGGAATTACAGGTGATTTTTCTCCGAATCATATTAATCGACAGTATATGGAGAAATCTTCCTACGGTAGACTGATGGCTCATGGTGCGTTATTGGTTGGCTTTATGTCTACGGTTTCAACGATGGCAATTGCTGAAACTCGACAAGCTGATGAAACTCCGGTTTCTGTCGGCTATGATCGAGTACGTTTCCTTCAGCCAGTTTTTCTCGGAGATACGGTTACTGTGACCTATAAAATTATTGAAATAGAACATTCGCGCAAGCGTTCTTATGCTGATATTGAAGTAATCAATCAAAACCATGAATTGGTTGGGGTAGCTAAACATATACTCCAATGGGTTCCTAATACATCCAAACAATCAGAATTTTCGTGAGTTTTGATCTAGAAGGCCAACGATTTGTTATTACCGGGGCAGGTAGAGGAATTGGAAATGCTATTGGGAGAAGATTTGCTAATCTAGGAGCCAGAATTTCAGGATGGGATTTAGATGTCTCTGAAATTTTAGAAGACCCTGCTTTTGAACACAGTATGTGTGTTGATGTAACCGATGAAGCATCAGTTGCACAAGGTTTTGAGTCTAGTTTGAATGCTCTTAGAGGTCTAGAAGGTTTGATTGCTAGTGCTGGAGTTAACGGTCCTACGCGACCTACATGGGAATATTCCTTGGCAGATTGGCAGCAAGTTGTGGATGTTGACCTAACTGGTGTTTTTCTTTCTGTAAGATCAGTGTTGCCTCATTTAAGATCTACCGGTTATGGCAGAGTGGTAATTATTGCTTCTGTAGCTGCTAAAGATGGTAATCCAGGAGCAGTTGCGTATGGAGCAGCTAAGGCAGGTGTTGTTGGCTTTGCAAAGGGACTAGCGAAAGAACTTCAACCATCACAGGTAACTGTAAACTGCATTACTCCAGCTATTACTGAGACAGATTTATTGAATGAGATGTCACCTGAGTATATTGAAGAGAAAAAAGCACTGATTCCAATGGGACGATTTTGTTCGGTTCAGGAAATAGCAGACATGACTGCCTGGGTTGCAAGTCCGAGGTGTTCATTTACAACGGGTCAACTTTTTGATGTTACAGGTGGACGGGCTAACCATTGATACCAAGAAACATCAAAATAGATGATCTAAATATTCATCAAGTCTGTGTTTCCAAGCAGTGCAATTTTTTCGAATCTCTAGATTGTTTTGCTCGACATGGAGTCTTCCGAACAGTGCTTTGGAAGCCAATGCTTGATGAAGCTGGTTTAACTAAGGCTAGAAGCGCATTACGATATTCAGGTGTACGAGCAGAAGCGCTCTGTGTCCTTGTTTTAAGGGATTTTCAAAGTCAGGAAGATCCGCAATTACAAAGAGTGAGGAACCTTCAAATTCTTGAAATTGCTTCTGAACTTGAAATCGCTTCGGTAGTGGTTATTACGGGGGGGCTACCAATGTATTCAAAGAATATTCAAATTCAAAAGGAAGCTACACTTGTAGAACTCGAGTTCCTGTTGCCAACAGCAGAGAGACTGGGAGTGAACCTTTCATTAGAGCCTCTTCACCCAATGGTTTGTGGCATGAGGTCGGTGATATCGAGCTTGGGAGATGCCGTTGAGATTTTGGATGATTTTTCTCATCCCAATTTAAAAATAGCCCTAGACAGCTATGCACTATGGTGGGACCAAAAACTTCCAGATCATATCCAACAAGCGGGTACGCGCATTCAACATCTACACGTTTCTGACTGGCTACCAAATACAAAAGATATTCGACTTGACCGAGGAATGCCTGGGGATGGTTGTATTGACAACCGAAGAATTAGAAGCTTAATGGAGAAGGAGGGGTTTCAAGGGGCAGTGGAAGTAGAAATCTTTTCAGCTTATGACTGGTGGCTAAGACCAGCTGACGAAATGATTGAAACAATCTGTAATCGCTTGAAATTTCTGTAATTCACGAATTTTGAGTCAAGTACGGATATCACGTTTTGCTAAATACTTAGTCTTTACATTCAGGGTATGACTGGACCCTGCCAACTGCTGAAATAATTTAAAGATGAGAGTACTTAAAAATGTGATAAATGGAAATCATTGCAAATCTAGCTATGGACTCGTTGAATCTTTACTCGGTGTGTCTCGGTTACGGAAAGCAGACCAGAAAATGAAAGAAGAGATGTTGGATCTTCTGAAATTTATTGGGCTTGCAAACTTTGCTGATATTTTAGCAGGAGAACTCTCAGGAGGACAGAGAAGACTGTTGGCAATAGGTAGGGCAATTGCGATGAAGCCGAAGTTGCTCCTACTTGATGAACCAGGCGCAGGATTGTCCCCGGTGAATATTGATTAATTGATGGAGACCATTCTCGCATTGAAAGAGCGCTACAAATTGAAGGTAGTAGTCGTAGAGCACATTCTGAAGGTGGTCATGGGGACATGTGAAACCATCTCCGTTTTGGATCATGGTTAGGAGATTGTGTAAGGACTTTCAGAAATGATCAAGAATGATCATGCTGTTAATGAGGCCTATTTGGACCGGGAATTGCCACTTGAGGAGATTCGTAACACTATCAGAAGTTAATGACCCAAATTATAAATTTTGACTTTGAAGTTCCAAGAATATCATCTGAAAATCAAACCGCAAAGTTGGAGAGCTTACAGAAATAATACCTTTAGGAAATTTGAGGAAGTTTTTCACTAAAATAATTTAGTATATATTCAATCAAATCCTTATTTTTCTGAACAACCGCTCAATGAATCTCGCCAAAGATCCAATCCCTCTCCTCGTCCGTCGAATAGCATTTCCTGCAAGTTTAGGCTGGTTTTTCAACACCATGTTTAATGTGGTAGACACTTTTTGGGCTGGCCAACTCTCTGCCCAGGCGATTGCTGCACTTTCGTTGTCGATGATTCCTTTTCTGGGCTTATTGTCTTTGGGGATAGGTCTTGGACAAGGAACAAACGCGCTGGTGTCAAATGCAATGGGAGCCCAGCAAAATGAGCGTGCTGTTCGACTGATCGCTCAAGCACTGCTTTTGGCAGTGATTGCCTCCGGATTGGTGGTGCTGTTAGGCCGGACTTTCACTCCCATGCTTTATCGTTATATGGGTGCAGAGGACTCATATTTAGAGATGGCCCTAAGCTACATCGACTGGCTTATTTATGGGTGCGCCACCTTTATCGTCAATTTAACCGCAAATGCTGGACTTAATGCTCAAGGAGATACCAAGACTTATCGCAATGCACTGATTTGTGGTTTCCTGGCGAATATTGGCCTTGACCCTTTGTTGATGTTTGGTTGGGGACCATTCCCCAATTTGGGAGTGGAAGGGATTGCGATTGCCACCATCCTGATTCAGTTGGGTATTGTACTTTATATAATCACAAAGGTTCGACAATCTTCCTTGGGACAGCAATTGAGATTCGAATACTTCAAACCCCAACAGGATTTATTGTGGGATTTGCTTCGTCAAGGATTGCCCTCTACGATCAGCATGATGTTGATTGCATTAAATTTCTTCGTAATTTTGTTCTTTGTCTCAGATTATGGGAAAAGTGCCGTCGCTGCTTTTGGCGTCTCTACGAGGATTGTTCAGGTAATATTATTGCCGACGGTAGGCTTCAATGTAGCCGCTTTGTCGTTAACGGGCTTTAACTTTGGGGCTGGTGAACTTGGGAGAGTTAAAGAAATTTGGCGAATTTGTATGAAGATCGCGTTACTGATGATGTGCATTGGTGCAGGAGTTTTATTTGCAGTTCCAAGGGTTTGGTTAGGGCTCTTTACGGAAAGTGTGGAAATTCTTGATATCGGGGAGAGCTTGCTGAGGGTAGAAGCGGTCCTGTTGCCAGCCTACACAACTTTATTTCTTGGGGTTGCTGTTTTACAGGGACTAAAAAAACCAATGTTTGGGATGATTTTAGGGGGTTATCGTTTGATATTAGCCCCAGTAATTCTTTTTTGGCTATTCTCTGAGGTGTTGGGCTATGGCTTAAATGGAATTTGGCTAGGAATTTTTCTGACAACCTTCAGTGGTGCAGTCATTACCTGGTTTTTTGTGAAGTATACCTTTTTAAAAATCAAACGTCAGCAGTAGTTATTTGATCAACTAAGCTGGTTCGACTCAGGGAAAAACTGAAACAAGGTTCGCTTCTGTTAAAGATGATTCACCTGACCAACTGTAGGCAAACAATGGCCCACCATGTCCTGCTCTCAGATCCAAGCAACAGAGCCTCGTTTGTAGTACCGTCTCAAATTGGGCGTAATGTCCAAAAAAAATCTTCTTGTCAGAAGGATAAAGATATTGTTGCTGTTCATGCAATTGCATCTGTGAAAACGGACTATCAGATCCTTCCCTGCCCAAAGCAACTAGATCGCCAAAGTTTTTGGGTGATGCATTCCACCATTTGAATCTACCATGCTTGCGCTTAAAACCTTGATTGTCGAAATAGGCTTCCTTTCCTAAAAACATTTTTGGACCTTTGATCAAAATTTCCAAGGCTCTAGATGGGTTCATTTGATCATCAGAATTCTGATTTTGCACAAAAATTTCCCAATTTTCTGTGATGATCTGACCTTGTTGACCTGCCAGCCCATTTTCTAAAAGAAATTCCCGAGCTGGTTCATACCAACAGGCATGGATGGCTCGTACATCAAGATCCTCCCACCAAATGGGTAAACTACGAAACCAGGATATTGTATCTACCAATTCGTCTGAATCGATTTGATATTCACAGAGGAAAGCCTGGTGTTGCTTTGTGTTTTTTGAGGAGTGCTGCCTCAGGTAATCGTTGCCTGATGACGCAGGGGTATGATAACAGATGGCGTTGAACTCATGATTTCCCATCAAAGCAATAGCCCGTCCTTTTTCGGTCATGCTTCTGACGATTTCGATTACCCTACGATTCTGAGGACCCCGATCAATATAATCCCCCAGAAAAACGATTTTGCAATCTTCTTCATGTACCACATAGCTGTCTCCCTCAGGTTGGTAGCCCAGCTTAAAAAGAATTTGCTCTAGCAGTCCAGCATAGCCGTGAATATCTCCAATAAAGTCATACCTCATCAATACTCATGAAGTTGGTACAGTTGAATGGCGTTACTGAACATTGCTTTATTTTGGAAAAACTTACTACGTTTTGACAATACTTCCCGATAGGCAGCAACCCACTGGTTTAGCTGAGCCCCAAAAAGACAAACTGGCCAATCTCCCCCAAAAATTACCCGCTCCTCACCAAAACTATCCAAGCAATGGTTGATAGTTGGTGCAAGGGTTTCAGCATTCCATCCCTCTTGAGCCCGAGCAACAATCCCGGAAATCTTGCAAAAAGTATTGGGTAAGTCCCCCAGAGCAGCCATGTCTTCTTTCCAACCCTCCGCTGTGTGCCAAAAAGGAGATCCATCGTAATCATCTCCAAGGGCTTTTTCTCCATTGATTACATGTGGATCTGCATTCCCACAGTGATCAATGACAAAAGTTGTCTCTGGGCAGGCGGTAACGAGTTTGGTTGCATCTGAGAGTTCTGCAGGACGGATACAGATGTCAAAAAGCAGTCCTTTCCTACCTAACTCTTGAATTCCACGGATAAATTTAGCTTGTAAGCAATGTCCAGGTTTGCTCTCGGGAACATGCAGTACCGACCTCAAACCTCTTATAAATTGATTTTGAGTATGTTTATTCAGAAAGATGTCAAATTCTGATGATACAGGATTCCCAGCAATCACAATTTTTTTCATCGGAGTTTCACTGGAGGCACAGTGGACGCTCATCTGCTTGATTTCATCCTCAGCACATTCAGGATTGACGTTTACCTCCATGTAAACGGTTTGCTCAATACCCGTTCCTTTTGAGGCTGCCAAATAATCCGACATGAGATAGCTGTGGTCCATGACCTTGTCGCCTTTGACCCAATCCAGTGAGAGGGCCTGCAAGTCCCACAGATGTTGATGCGTATCGATAATCGGTATCATGAACCTCCTTTTATGTATTGATCAATTATTTAAAGTTCTTTTTAAAAGAACAAACTCTGAGCAATGTACCTGATTTGTTCTCGGTTCAGTTTGTTTGAAATTCTTGAAATTTGAACCCTGAGAAAGCTATTTTAGCTGGGATCATGATAAAAGACCTCCTCCATCATAGACCAATGTTCTCCCTCCTTACGAGTCTCCAGTGGTGATTGACATGGATTACAGACGGCCCACCACTTCTTGGTGATTGGATCATCAGCGATCTTCTGCATATCTGCAGCAAAGTCCTCTCCGTGATACTCCCAATAACCAAAAAGCCGCTGCTCGCCCTCATGTAGCCAGATGCTGTAGTTGCGGATATTGCTTTCTTCAATTCCCTTCAGAATCGCTGGCCAACAGTTGGCGTGAAGCTCCTTGTACTCATCAATCTTTTCGGGTTTAATCCCGATTACCATTCCCATGCGTTGCATAACTCTCCTCAGATCTGAAAATTTAGCTTTGAAAGTTCTCTCACCTTACTTAAGTCCCACTCAATCCCAATCCCTGGTGTGTTTGGTGCCTGTGCCATCCCATCGATAATCTGTAAGCGACTGTTAGTCAAATCATCCAGCTGGGGAATGTATTCGAGCCAACGCGAGTTTGGGACAGCACAACAAAGACTCACATGCAGTTCCATCAGAAAGTGCGGACAGATTGGCAGATTAAATGTTTCGGCGGTATGAGATGTCTTTAGCCAGGGGGTGATGCCACCGATGCGGGCGACGTCCACTTGTACAATGTTGCAGGCTCCTCTCTGCATATATTCACGAAAGTGAGCAGGGTGATACATCGATTCACCCACTGCGATCGGGATGGATGTGGAACGATTCAACTCGATGTGTCCCCCAAGATCTTCGGCGGGCAGAGGCTCCTCGAACCAGGCGATGTCAATCGGCTCAAAATGACGTGCCCTGCGAATAGCTTCATTTTGGGTGAAAGCCTGGTTGGCGTCGGTCATGATTTCAAAGGTGGGTCCTACCGCTTGACGTACCGCTTGCAGTCGTTCGACATCCTCGGCAACATGTGCAGAGCCAACTTTGATCTTACAGCCACCAAAGCCTTCAGATTTACGATCGAGGGCGTCTTTCACAAGATCAGCAGTAGGAATATGCAGCCAACCTCCCTCGGTGCTGTAGACTGGAATTTCGTGTTTGGCCCCGCCAGCTAGTTTCCAGAGAGGAAGTTCAGCCCGCTTGCAGCGCAAATCCCAAAGGGCAGTGTCAATGGCAGAGAGAGCAAGGCTAGTAATGGCTCCAACGGCTGTAGCGTGTGTTTGGAAGTGGAGGTCTTTCCAAATGCTCTCAATGTTTTCAGCATCTCTTCCAATCAATTGAGGCAGCAGGTGATCCTGTAGCAAGTGGAAGACAGAGGAACCTCCTGTGCCTATCGTGTAGGTGTATCCAATTCCAGTTTGACCATCTTCATCGACGATAGAGAGAATTGGAGTCTCCTGGGTGACGAAGGACTGGATCGCATCGGTTCGCTTGACTTTCGGATCAAGGTTGACCAATTGGAGTTGAATCTGTTGAATTTTCGCCATGAGTCCGTTTAAAAATTAAATCGTAAATAGTGAATTGAATTCTCCTTAGGTTCAATTCAATTTAACCATAGGAAAAGCTGATTAGCTTGAAGATTACTGGTCAATCTCAGAATTTGACAAATTTGTCGAATCAAAACCAACATTAGACTTGGTTTTAAACCCTGTTTTGCAGGATGAAATTAAATTTTAGGTCAAACTATGTTTCCAATTTCAAAATTCGATCGGAACGGATTTGCATGTCCGATCCCAGTCATGAAGTCTTTTGAGGCTGCCGCTTTGGCAGATCAAATTTTGAGATTTCAGCACGAGGAACCTGAAAAAGCCGCAAGAGCTCTTGGGACTAATACTCACCTACTGTTCCCCAGTCTTTGTGCAGTAATTCAAAGAGAACAAATTCTCGATGCAGTTGAACAGGTCTTGGGAAGAAATCTTCTCCTATGGTCGGCCAGCTTTTTTATCAAGAGTCCCAAAACAAATTCTTTCGTCTCATGGCACCAAGATAGTACTTATTGGGGCCTTGAACCACCTGAGATTGTAACAGCTTGGTTAGCCCTTACGCCTAGCAACCGGGAAAACGGATGTATGGAGGTTGTACCTGGGAGCCATCTCAGAGGCCAAGTTTCTCATCATGATACTTTTGGTGATGATAATATGTTAAGCCGTGGACAAAAAGTTTCAGTGGATATTTCTCGGGAAAAAACAGAGGCAATTGAATTGGAAGCAGGTCAAATGAGCCTTCATCATGTCCGTATCTTCCATGGATCAAAACCCAATCATACTGACATTCCAAGAATTGGCTTTGCGATGCGTTTTATCCCGACTCAAGTCAAACAAAAAGGTGGACGCACTTTTGCCCTGCTGGTTCGTGGACAAGATGTATTCAATAACTTTGACAGGCCAACCCTGCCTAGAGCAGAACTAGGTGCGGCTGAATGGGAGATGCATCAAGAATCGCTAAAGCGGATGAATACTGTTTTGTTCAATGACGCAGCACAAGCTACGAAAGTAAAAGGGCATCAAATACTCAAAAGAGGCGAATAATTCTCCCAGGAAAAGAAAAAAGCTGAGGAACGATAAAATTAGTCTCTCAACGGGAATTGCCAAGTGAACCATGCCTACTTGCTTTGATTGATTCAAAGGACATTTTCAATGACACTCACCTGCCAGCATTATAAAGTGCTAAATTCCTACAGTCTTGGGAATTAATGATATCAACTCTAAAAATTTTGAAAAAATATCCGAGTAGTATGGCTTGGATTACGGACTTATTTTGGTTAATCCATCCTTGATCAAAAGGGATAAATTAGTTGGTGTGATTTGGTTAATTGGAAAGCAGGGCCTACTACGAGAAACACCACAAGCATCGGCCAACTGGGCCTGTGTCCAAGGTAGAGCCAAGCGATATTCTCGGAGCCATTGGCTGCGTGATGGACTACAGAAAAAATCTGGATCTAGATCGACCAACGAAATTGGAGCGGGCATTGAGGCGTCTCCTACTTAGGGCGAAAGAAAGGTGTGTGGGGCGCAAAATAGAGATGCAGCGAATGTAGGTATGTCCGGTTCCCATTCACGGGGGGAAATTGCTATGGGCCGCAGGCTGCGACGGTGTGAGTTAATTTTAGCGGGGGAGAGATATCTTCCAAGGTGAAACCAACATGGTTGTCTCGCTCGTAGTGCTGCCAGTTAAGCAACCGGAATTTAGAGTTTTTTGAAGAAATGTTAGTGATCGAATGACAGCCATGGCTCAGTGGGATACGGGAGTGGCTTTGCACCAACCCCGCATAGATTGAATGAGAGTTTTTCTAGTGCTTTGGTTTATTATTCGTGTTGGGTGATCACACTAGGAAAATTTACTAGTGCAGCATCAGAAACGGGAGTGAAGGTGCCGGTTTCGACTTTAACGCCAGCATCAATTCGCCTCTGAGTCAGTTCTTCATCAGCCTGGAATTTCTTTAGATGTTCCATGGATTCAAAG
>MDTD01085674.1_pt1 | contig 11968 bp, 15 predicted proteins | sample 811221 | NCBI WGS metagenome assembly MDTD01 (sample SAMN05326646, study PRJNA326480) | marine metagenome | isolation source: seawater | place: Pacific Ocean: South West | collected 2011 | reverse complement strand
ATCTTTAGTATTATTTATTATTTTTCTTTTTCTCCTTACTTTTTATAATATTGATATTTATAACAGAGAACTCTAATGAAACTTAACAAAAAAAAATTAACGCCATTTATTCTTGTTTCAATATTTGTTTTTATGTTGGGTTTGTCTTTTGCCGCCGTGCCTTTATATGATCTATTTTGTAGAGTAACTGGGTTCGGTGGAACTACACAGGATGCATCTAAAAAAGAACTACCAAAAATTATTGTTAATCAGAATTTTAAAATGAGGTTTGATACTAATGCCAACGGCTCTCTTGATTGGAAGTTTTTTCCTGAGGTAAATACAATTAATTTAAAACCTGGTGAAATTCGATCTGTAAATTTTTACGTCGAAAATCAAAGTCAAAATGAGACATCCGGCTCAGCCTCATTCAACGTTTCACCTTCACCTTTTGGTGTATATTTAAATAAAATTGGTTGTTTTTGTTTTGAAAAACAAACTTTAAAACCAGGAGAAAAACAGAAATTCGTGTTGACATTTTTCTTGGATCCGAAAGTGGTTGATGATAATAAAACTAGAGAAATAGCTGATGTAACATTATCTTTTACTTTCTTTTCATCAGACTATTATAAAAAAAAAGAAATTTAAATTATGTCCTCAGGTGAAAAAAAACACGGATTTCATTTAGTAGACCCAAGCCCATGGCCAATTTACAGTTCATTTGCATGCTTGGTTTTAGCATTTGGGGCGGTATATTATTTTCATACTAAAGCATTGTGGCTTTTATTAATTGGAACAGCTTTATTGATTTATGGTGCGTTCATGTGGTGGAGAGACGTAATTAAAGAAGCAGAGCACGATGGCCACCATACTGAGGTTGTTCAAATCGGTCATCGTTATGGCATGACTTTATTCATTGCATCTGAAGTAATGTTTTTTGTTGCTTGGTTTTGGGCTTATTTTAACGCAAGCTTGTTTCCAACAGAGTCAATAGGAAGTAGCTGGCCTCCTCCTGATATCAAAACTTTTGATCCTTGGGATATTCCGTTAATAAATACCTTAATATTACTTTTATCTGGAACTACTGTGACTTGGGCACACCATGCAATGCTTGAGAATGATAGAAAAAGTTTAATTAATGGACTAGTTCTTACAGTTTTTTTAGGTTTTGTGTTCACTTGCTTTCAAGCATACGAATATCATCACGCAACTTTCACAATGGACGGAGGTATTTATGGATCAACTTTTTTCATGGCAACAGGCTTTCATGGTTTTCATGTAATAGTTGGCACAATCTTTCTTGCCGTTTGTTTATTTAGATCAATGAAAGGTCACTCAAATTCAGAACATCATTTTGGCTTTGAAGCAGCAGCTTGGTATTGGCACTTTGTAGACGTTGTTTGGTTATTTTTATTTGCTGCTATTTATATTTGGGGAAGTTAAGAGCTATTTGAAAAAAACAATTTTATTTAACATCTTTGTATTTTTTTCTGTAATTTTGTTTTGTTCGTTAGGATCGTGGCAACTATATCGTTTGCAATGGAAATTAGATCTAATTAATCAAATAAGTGAAGGTTTGAAATCATCACCAATTCAATTTTCTCAAAATTTGAACAAAAATTTTCAAAAAGTTTTTTTGACAGGTCAGTATGACTTTAGCAAACAAATATATCTTTATAGTTTGAATGAAAAGGGGCAACCAGGATTTGATGTAATTACTCCTTTTGTTACTTTAAAAAAAGAAAATGTTTTAATTAATAGAGGTTGGATAACAAAAGAATTAAAAAAAAACCCGAAAATAAATCTACATTCAACGAATATAAATGGAATGCTGAAAAAAAGTAAAAATAAGAATCTTTTTACTCCTGATAATGATATTTCAAAAAACCTCTGGTTTTATCTTAATTTTGAGGAGATTCAGAAATTTACAGGTAAGAAATTTAACAATTTTATTGTTTATCTGGAAAACGAAAATATTAATACACCTATGCCTAAAAAAATAAATATTGACCTGCCAAACAATCACCTCAAATATGCTATAACTTGGTATTCGATTTCATTATCAATTTTGTTTTATTATTTATACTTTAGAAGGAAAAAATGAAATATTTTAGCACAAGAGATAAATCTATAAAGTTTAGCTTTAAAGATATATTTTTAAGAGGTCTAGCTCCAGGTGGGGGTTTATTTTTACCTAACAAAATTAAAAGTTATGATGAAGAAGATTTAAAAAGATTAAGTCAGCTTAATTATATAGATTTAGCAACTGAAATTATTTTTTATTTTTGTGAAGGGGAGGTAGAAAAAAACGAATTAAATTCTTTAATAAAAAAATCCTACAGTAAATTTTATAATAAAGAAGTAGTAAAAATAAAAAAAATTGGGGATATAAATCTCCTTGAACTTTACAACGGGCCAACTTTAGCTTTCAAAGACATTGCTATGCAGGTTATAGGAAACTTGTACGAACATTTAAAAATTGCAAAGAAAAAAACTGTAAATATAGTTGTTGCCACTTCAGGTGATACAGGCTCAGCAGCTATTGCAGCTTTAAGTGGAAGAAAAAATATTAATTTGTTCGTTTTGCATCCACATAATAAAATTTCAACTATTCAAAGAAAAATTATGACAACGATAGGTGATTCAAATATTTATAATCTAGCTGTTGAAGGATCTTTTGATGATTGTCAAAGAATTGTGAAGGAACTATTTAATGATAATAATTTTAGGCAGAGAATAAACATGTCTGGTGTTAATTCTATTAATTGGGTAAGAATTATATGTCAGATAGTTTATTATTTTTATTGTTTCTTTAAATTAAAAGAGGAAAACATAAGTTTTTCAGTGCCCACTGGAAATTTTGGGGATATCTACGCGGGCTATGTTGCTAAAAAGATGGGACTTCCAATCGATAAACTAATTGTTGCAACAAATGAAAATGATATTTTACAGAGGGTAATTAATACTGGTGAATACAAACCTGACAAAGTCAAACCCTCAATTTCTCCTAGTATGGACATACAGGTCGCAAGTAATTTTGAAAGATTGTTATATTTTATTTTAGGTGAGAATGATAAAAAAGTAACTTCAATGATGAATGATTTATCACAGAATGGTTCATTCAAATTAAATCAGAGTGAAATTAATAAATTAAAAAATGACTTTGAAGCAGTAAAAATAAACGATGAAGAAACAAAAACTATTATAAAAAATATAAATGATAAGTATAATTTTATAATTGACCCTCACACTGCTACTGGATTTGGAGCTGCAAAAAAAATAAAAGGATTAAAAAATATAACTGTTCTTGGCACTGCACATCCATTTAAGTTTAATGATATTATATCTAAAATAACTGGGCAAAAAATAAATGCACCTAATTACTTAAAAATAGAAATAGATAAGAAAGAAAGATTTGATATAATCAGTAATTCTATTTCAGAGATAAAAAACTATATTTTAAATAAATTAAAATGATTTTAAAAGTAGGAGATAAATTACCAAATTCAGAATTGTTTCATCTCGATAAAGATAACAATCTTCAAAAAATTAATATTTTGTCTATTTGTGAAAACGGTAAAATTTTAATATTAGGTATGCCAGGGGCCTTTACTAAAACATGTTCAGCTATTCATTTACCTGGATTTGTGAAAAATTATGAACTAATACAGAAAAAAGGTATCACAAAAATAATTTGTATAGCTGTAAATGACCCAAATGTAATGAAGGCTTGGGGCGAAAGTCAAAATGTAGGGAATAAGATACTTATGATGGGAGACCCTTATTGTGATTTTACAAAAGCAATTGGAGCTGAAGTAGATAAATCTAGTAAAGGATTAGGCATTAGATCAAATAGATATACAATGTACGTTGAAAATTTTGAGGTAAAAGCTATTGAGGAAGAAAAAGAAACAGCAATTTGCAACCTTTCCTCAGCAGAAAATTTTTTAACAAAATTGTAAATTATTTTTATTTTTTTGTTTCAAGCACAGCTAATTTGTCTACAAGATTGTTATACTTATTGTCGGCATGAGCTTTTACCCACTTCCAAGTTACTTTATGTTTTTTTGATAATTGATCTAGTTTTATCCAAAGATCTTTATTTTTTACTGGTTTTCTATTAGAATTTTTCCAATTATTTAATTTCCATTTTTTAATCCATTCTGTAATGCCGTCTTTAACGTATTTTGAGTCAGTAAAAATAGTAATTTCAGAATTCTTTTCTATTTTTTTTAGTGCCATAATTGGAGCTATTAATTCCATTCTATTATTTGTAGTATTATTCACTCTACCTGACAAATTAGATTGATTGTGGTCATCTAAAATTATAGCGGCCCATCCACCTTTTCCTGGATTTCCAGAGCACGCACCGTCTGTATAAATTTTTAATTTCATTAAAAAAAATAGTCCTCATAGTTTTTAGAATTTTTGTGAAATTCAAGTCTTTTTAAATATTCCATAGGATCTTTTACTTTAACGATAGCTCCCTCAACTTTGTTTAAAGCATCAAAAACTCTTGTTAGCAAAAACCTTAAAGCAGCGCCTTGTGACAAAACTTTAATTGAGTTTTTTTCTTGCTCAGTAAGTTTTCTCACAGATGAATATCCATCAATAAAGCTTTTTGCTTTTGTTACGTTAAAGCTCAAATTATCTTTTGACCCATCAAAACATAAGGCATTGAAACAAATAGCAATCTCAAAAGCAAAAAAATCCTCACAAGAAAAATAAAAATCAATAATCCCGCTTAATTTATCTCCAATAAAAAAAATATTATCATGAAATAGATCAGCGTGTATAATTCCTCTGGGTAATTTTTTTGGCCAATTATTTTCCACGTCGGAAAGATTTTCTTCAATTAATTTTGGTAAGTCCTTGTGGATATCTGAGCAACTATCTTTTATTGAATTAAATAAATTTCTCCATGATTTAATCGAAAGATCATTTTCTCTTTTCAATCCAAAATTTTTGGTAATTTCGTGCATTTGCGCGACCTCAGTTCCGATTGATTTACAATTTTTTGGAGTCAAATTTTGTCTAGCTTTTCCCTCAATGAATGAAACAATCATAAGTTTTTTACCTTTATAATCTAAAAGAGTTTTATCTTGTTTATTTTTTATCGGAATGGGGCATTTAAAATTAGCTTTATTAAGTGACGACATCAGTTCAGAAAAAAAAGGAAGATCTTTAGGTTTTACTCTTTTTTCATAAACAGTAAGTATAAATTTTTTTTTATTTACTGATAAAAAATAATTTGTATTTTCTATTCCTTCTTCAATTCCTTTAAAATTATCCAAATCACCTAAATTATAATTTGATAAAATTTCCTCTAAATCTTTTCGGTCAAACTTTGTGTATATAGCCATTAATTTAATTCTTTTGGTAATTTAAAAACTACTTTTTCTTCGGCTACTATCACCTCTTCTATAGAAACTTTTCTATCTTTTTTTATATTATTTAATAATTCATGAACTAATTTTTCTGGAGCAGATGCACCTGATGAAATTCCTATTATATTGGAGTTTTCAATTTCATTATAAGGTATTTGTTTTTCTGAATGCATTAGTTGAGAATTAGTACATCCTGCTTTTTTTGCAACCTCAACAAGCCTTACTGAATTGGATGAATTTCTACTACCAACAACAAAAAACATATCACACTTAGATGCTATTTTTTTAACCGCAGACTGCCTATTAGTAGTCGCGTAACAAATATCTTCCTTTATTGGACCTTTAATAGTTGGAAACTTATTTTTTAATATATTTATTATTTCAGCTGTATCATCAACGGATAAGGTAGTCTGCGTTATGTAAGCAAGAGGTTTTTGAAAATTTTTCTTTTCCAGGTTTTCTGCATCTGTTTTAGTTTCAACTAACTTAATTGATCCTGCTGGAAGTTGTCCCATAGTTCCGATCACCTCTGGGTGGTTCTTATGGCCAATGAGTAAGATCATAAAACCTTTTTTGTTTAGTTGCTCAGACTCTCTATGAACTTTTGAAACTAATGGACATGTAGCATCAACAAAAGATAGTTTTTTAAATTTTGCTTCTTCTGGAACAGACTTTGGTACCCCGTGTGCAGAAAAAATTACTGGCCGGCTACCGTCTTTAATATCAGATAATTCATCTACAAATATTGCACCTTTTTTTTTTAGCTCATCTACAACTTGTTTATTATGAACAATCTCGTGTCTTACATAGACAGGAGATCCATACTTATCAATTGATTTCTCAACTATCTCAATGGCTCTTTTTACACCAGCACAAAACCCCCTTGGTGAAGCTAAATAAATTTTAAGTTCTTTTTTCATATTTTTCTAAAAGATATTCTAGCAATATATGCGGAAATGTTAGTGAGGCCAAACCAATAAAAATTACCTTATAAATAGCCTCATCGAGCTCATAAAAATTATTTAGGAAATAAATAGCAATTAAAAACGTTATTCCTGTAACAAAAGTAAGAGGTATTGCCTTTTTGACAAATGCCTTAAATCCTTTTTTAAAAGATTTGTCCAATTCAAAAATCAGGGTTATTGAATGTCTGATCGAATGTAGAAAACAAAAATATAAAGTAAAAGCAAGGATAGGCGTTAAGAAAAAATTTAAAATAATTAATGACATAAAATCCATTATCATCAAAACTCTATGTTCGATACTTTTTTTGTTTGCGATATAAATAGAAGACAATAGACCCAAACTTAAAAAAATAATCAAAAATTGATTACTAAAAATAGGAGTTTCAAAAACGTAAAAATTTAAAATTTGAAATATCTCATTTGTAGCTTCTCTTTGTAAAAGAAGAGGGGCTATTATGACCGACGAACCTTTTAAAAAGAATAAAAATTCAGAAATTAAAAATTTTTTTTTAAAAGCAAAAACCGTATCTTCTTTTCCAAAATGATAAGCTGCAACGATTAAAAAAAGTAATAATACTGAATTTGGAAAAAATAACCATAAAATTATTATTAAAAATGATATAAACAAATACACAAAATAAAAAAAAGACTTAGATTTATATCCTAAAATTTTTAAAAGTTTACCGCCTTTAATATTATCCAATGATCCATGAGATATTCCAATAATAAGGATTAAAAACAAACAAAGTATAATTGGTTCATAATTTAAAATTATATAAAAAGGACTTATCAAAATGCATAAGTTAAAAAATATAAGTGAGTGTCTAAAATTAATTTTGTCCATCAATTAAAAAGTGCTTTTAAAAAAATCCATTTGGGCATTTTACTTATAATATTAAAATCTTCAAAAATATTACTTTTATTTGAAAGAAATTTAATAGCAGTATTTGAAGGGACGTTGAACATACTAAAAAATATATAAGGCATTTTATCTGCATGGCTTTCTAGAACTTTAAGAAATATTTTGTCTAAAAATTCATATTTCTTTCCTATGTCATATTTTTTTGTGCTTTGTATATTTTCAATATTCATTCTAATGTACCTACTGTGCTCTTGAATATTGAGAAATGTATAACCAGTGCTTAATCTTGTCATTCCTCCTGCTGTTCCAATGTTTATTCTATTTTTTTCTTTTTGATTTTTAGGATGAAACAGAGGAATAGCTCCTTCTTCATTGAATTTAACTGTGTAATCTTTTACGCCTATATTATCAAGATAGATTTTAATTTGAGATTCATAATCTTTTAATTTCTCATCATCTTTTGATAACCAAGTTGTTTCGATCATTGCTTTCTTTTTGTTAAAAGGTAAAATATAAAAAAAATGAACATTGTTTCTTTGTTCACAATCAAAATCCATCAAGTTAACAATTTTCTCATTAAAAAAATTTTCTTTAGTTTCAATTTCAACACCATGAAAGTGTTGCCAAAGATTAAATTTTTTATCGTGATTTGAAGGTACGCTATTAAAAATAAATGAATTATTTATATTCAATTCTTTTAAATTTTTGAAAAATTTAATATTTTTATTTTTTGCTAATCGCTCATTTATTTTCTTATAAAAAATCCCACTATCAATACTTTGGTAAGGAAAACTGCTACAGTTAATTACTTTGGAATTAGAAGAGGTCTTTATAGAAAATTCTTCCCAACTTTTTTTTACACAATCCTCAAAATTATGATTGAAAACTTTCCAAAAAGACCAAGTTTTGTCTCTTTTGTATTCTGTCCTTGGTTCTATTATTGCTAACGTTTTATTTTTAAGTTTTTCATAAATCTCCAATTCATAGGCTAACGAGAGACCAGCACACCCACCACCTATAATAACATAATCAAATTCTTTCATCTAAATTTATCTCTTCATTAATTATTTCATGTTCCTCAAGATTAAGATTATCTATTGGATTAAATAATAATAGTAAAATAAAATCATAAATTGATAAAAAAGTTTGGACTATTTTTCCTAAGTTAGAAACATAAATTTTTCCAGATTTTTTATAGCCTTCCATCGTTTGTTTTTCTAAAATTTTACGGCCGATTTGTCTATAAATTCTTCTTGCCACCAAAATAGCAAATCTAAATCTAAAAGGAATTTTAGCAATTGAACTAAAAGAACTATTATAAAATTTATCTGCTAAAAGAATGTTCTTTTTGATTTCTTCAAAATTTGGCTCTATATACTCTCTATTTCTTTTCCCATCTTCTATGACATCTCTTGAAATATTTGTAAGTTGCATTGCTATACCTAAATCCACCGCACCTTTGAAAGCTTTTTTATCTGCTACTTTCAGAACCTTTGCCATCATCAATCCAACAGTTCCAGCAACTCTATAACAATAAATTAGTAAATCTTTTTTTGTTTTGATTTTTATTTTTTCTGACAAATCGGTCTCTAAACCGTCAAACAAATCATCTACAATTTTTCTTGAAATATTTTCTTTTTCAAATAGTTTCCACATATTTGTAGTTACTGGTTCATGATCAGTTTTAGTTTGCCAGTATTTTTTATACAACCTTAGTATTTCTTTCGGGGTAAGTCCTTTATATTCACCAGAGGGATTATTATTTAAACTAAAATACAAATCTTCATTTCCATCTACAATGTCGTCTAAAGTTCTGCAATAGTTGTAAACAATTAGACTTTTATTATACTCATTGCTTGGCAAAAAAAAGCCCGCCCAATTAAATGACTTAGCATATTTTGCTAGAAGATTTTCCGACATTATAAAATATTATCTAAAACTTTTGCTGACGAAATAACCCCCGGCATTCCAGCTCCTGGATGTGTTCCTGCGCCAACAAAAAATAAATTTTTAAAAACTTCTGATTTATTATGGAATCTAAAGTATGCCGATTGTGAAAATTTAGGTTGTATTGAAAACCCAGAACCATGAAGGGTAGCTAATTCCTTTTCAAAGTAATTAGGTGTTAAATAGAAATCACTTACTACATTTTCTTTTATACCTGGCAAAACAGATTTATCCATTTTATCTAAAATTAAGTTTTTGAATTTTTCCCCCTCAATTGTCCAATTAATGTTGGATAAATTATTTGGAACTGGTACTAAAACGTAAAAAGCGTCTTGTCCATCAGGAGCCATATTAGGATCAGTAGCAGAAGGGCGATGTAAATAGTAACTTATATCCTCCGAGAGGATTTTTTTGTCAAAGATTTTTTCTAAATGCTTTTCGTAAGATTTACCAAAATAAATTGTGTGATGAGCTACATTTTTAAATTTCTTTTTTGATCCAAAGTAATAAACAAAAAGTCCCATAGAATAATTCATTCTTTTCATTTTTTGTTTGAATAAAAAACTGTAATTTTCTTTTGATTTGATTAAATTTTGGTACACATTGGGAGGATCAGAATTGCATACTACATAATTACAATTTATAATTTTTGAATTATTAATTTTTACAGCCTTAACATTTCTGTCTTCTGTGATAATTTCAGTCACTTCACTATTTTTTAAAATCTTAATACCCTCCTCTAACATTAATTTTTCAATAGCCTTTACAACATTTCCAGTGCCACCCATAGAATAGTGAATTCCCCATTTTTTTTCTAAAAATAAAATGAGAGTATAAATCGAAGTGGTAGTGAAAGGATTTCCACCAACTAAAAGTGGATGCATACTAAAGACTCTTCTTAACTTTTCATTAGATATGAAATTTGAGACTAGTTTATAAACAGATTTATAACTTTTTAATTTTAATAAAGCTGGAACTTGTTTCATCATAAATGACAACTCGTTAAAAGGTTTATCAGATAAATCTGTGAATCCCTTATTGAAAATTTTTTCTGTAAAACTAACTAATTCATTATATCCTTTGAAATCCTTATCAGAAAATTTTTTGATTTCTTTTTCCATGGACTTTTCCTGGCCAGAATAATCAAATGTATCTCCGTCACTAAAAACAAAACGGTACCATAAATTTAGGGGTACTATTTTTACATAATCTGAAATTTTTTTATTAAATAGAGAAAATAATTCATCAAAAAGGTATGGCGCTGTTATCACAGTTGGACCACCATCATAAGTAAAATCTCCTTTTTTAAAAACTCTCGCTCTTCCGCCTAGATCTGGATGCTTTTCAACTAACGTTACATCGTAACCTTTTGCTCTCATCCTTAGAGCAGAAGCTAAACCTCCAAAACCCGAACCTATAACTATTATTTTTTTTGCCATTTTTTATGGCTATATTAACTTGATTTTTTCTTGAGGGCCAATTTTGTTTCTTCTAAACTTGATAAATATAGTTTATTAAGCTTAGTCTTATCTAAAGAATTTTTTAATAGCATTTCGACAGAATTAATTGCTATTTTCACAGATGTATTTTTAATGTCTTTGAAAGCTTGATTTTTCATTTGCTTAATTCGCATTTCTGTACTTTTTTTTCTATTCTCCATTTGAACATGAAACTCTTCGTTTGTTTTTACAACAATTTTTTCCGCGTCTTCATTTGCTTTATTTATCATCTGTTGAATTTCATTTTTTGAGTTACTAATTTTTTTTTCATATTCACTTAAAATATTTTTAGCTTCCTCTTTCAGTTTTTCTGCATTTTCAACTTCGTTTTTAATTTTATTTATACTTTCAATTAAAGATGAACTTATTTTTTGGGGCACTTTAAAATAGACTAAAACCCCGAAAAATATTAAAAAAGAAATGGCAACCCAAAAAGTAGCATCAAACGTCATAAATATTTACCTAGACTCTTTTTTGTTGTTTCAGATACAGCAGCCTTTATGCTACTTTTATTCATTTGTTCGCCAGAAATTGCCTCCAAAACATTTGAAGCAATTTCTTCAGAGATTGTTGATATACTCATTGCAGACTCTTCTTTAAATTTTTTAATTTCTTTTTCTGTGCTCTCTAATTCTTTTTCTATCTCCTTATCAAATATTTTTTTCTTATTTTGAATATCATTTGAAAGTTTATTCTTACTCTCGTAAAGTATTTTCTGAATTTGCTTTTTACCATTTTCAATTGATTGATCGTATTCTTTAAGTTTTTGTTCAGCAATATTTTTGAGTTTATGAGCTTCATCCAGGTCATTTTTAATTTTACTTTCTCTATCATCAATAATGTCTTTAATTTTTGGAATGAATAACTTAGATAAAATAAAATAAAGAGATGTAAAAATAAGCACTAACCAAAAAGCTTGTGATACCCAAAAAGTCGGATCTAGCTGAGGCATACCAGCCTCAGCTGCAAGCAAGTAAGTACTGCTTGTCATTAAATTTCCGATTATAAATGTTAATAATTTCATCAACTACAAACTAGTAAAACTAAAATGCAAATAAAATTATTAATGCTACTACAAGCCCAAAAAGACCTGTTGCTTCAGCCAAAGCAAAACCTAAAAGCAAATTAGGAAATTGTTTTTGAGCTGCAGATGGGTTTCGCATTGCTCCTGATAAATAATTACCAAAGATAATACCTATACCAACTCCTGCCCCGGCTAACGCGATTGCAGCTAATCCTGCTCCAATCATTTTTGCTGCTTCTAACTCCATATTATCCTCCTTATGATTAATGGTGTAAATTTAATGCATCATTTAAATAAATGCATGT
>MDTD01030523.1_pt1 | contig 11968 bp, 12 predicted proteins | sample 811221 | NCBI WGS metagenome assembly MDTD01 (sample SAMN05326646, study PRJNA326480) | marine metagenome | isolation source: seawater | place: Pacific Ocean: South West | collected 2011 | reverse complement strand
AACTGCATATTTGGTAATGGCAGCAACATTTAATTCTTTTATTCATCCATTCATAATTATTTTAACTGTACCACTGGCTGTTTTTGGTGGATTGGTATTTATTATGTTTCTAAATAGTTCAGTAAATATTTTTTCTCAGATAGCTCTTATTATTCTGATAGGCATTTCAACAAAAAATAGTATTTTAATTGTTGATTATGCGAATCAAATTAGAACTACTGGAAAAAATATAGAGTTAGCTGTTAAAGAGGCATGTGCTGTGAGATTTAGACCAATTATAATGACATCACTAAGCACAATGATTGCAATGATGCCATTAGTAATTGGGAATATCGGCCCTGGTGCAGGAGAGGGCTCTCGATTAGCTGTTGGTTCAACAATTTTAGGGGGAATGATTATTTCAACGTTCTTTACTTTGTACGTGACACCATCAATGTATTTAGCGTTAGCTCAAAATACTAAAAGAATTGATGCTGTAGATTTGGAGCTTAAAAAAGAATTAACTAAAAAATAATATACCTCTTTTTATTTAAAGAATTTTTACATTCGGATAACTGTTTTTTGTAAACATTTGATTGCTTTTCAACTTTTTTAGCCAATCTAATTACTTTTGTATTTTTTTTATAATGTTTATAATTTCCCCAACCTTCGTGATATGCAACATATTGCTTAAAAGCATTTTTTTTTGAAATTTTTAAGATAGATTCAGTTTTATTTGTGTACCAACCAATAAAATCAACACTGTCTTTAAATCTTGCTCTTGATGCTAGTTTATTACCAGTTTCTTTTTTGTATTGTTCCCACGTTCCTTTTACCGCTTGTGAGTAACCAAATGAGCTTGACGGTCTTTTAAAAGGTATTACTTTAAAAATCTTTTGCCTAGCAGGTTTTGCTAGCCAATCGAAATCTGATTCCATTTTGATAATTGCTAATTGAATATAAATTGGTGTGCCCCATTTTTTTTCAACTTTCTTAGTATGTTTGTACCAAAGATATTTCTCATTAAAAATTAAGCAGCTATTATTAGTATTCGAGGGAATAGAAGAACATCCAGTCAAAAAAATAATAATTAAAAATATAAAATTATTTTTTAAAAACATAATATTTATTTATAAGATTGTTAATTAAGATTACAATAATTACGCCAAATAAATTTCCAAATAAATCTGAGAATTGAAAACTTCTTCCTGGTATAACTATATGAAAAAATTCAAGAATCAAAGACAAAGAAATTAAATATAATTTTAGATTTTTTATGTTTTTTGTTTCGGTATAACTGAAAAATCCAATTACTGAAATAAATATAAATACATAAAAATGATTCGAAGATATCATAAAATCAGGTGTTATTTGAGGTTGTATTTTTTTATTTCCATAAAGAACCTGTCCTATTAAACTTCCTGGATATAGATATAAAAAAATTAAAGAAAAGTTAAAGAAGTAAAAAAATATTCTATATTTTGAAAAAAACTTTCTCATTTAATTATATAGTTTTATTTATAAATATATTTTAGAAATAACAATATGAGTTTTTTGATATTAGTAAGACATGGTCAAAGTACATGGAATTTGGAGAAAAGATTTACTGGCTGGGTTGACGTTGATCTGACAGATAAAGGTGTATCTGAAGCTCAAAAAGCTGGAGTTTTAATCCAACAAAAAAATATTGAAATTAATTTTTATTATTCTTCACTTCAACTAAGAGCAAATAATACTCTTAAAATTATACAACAGGTTTTAAATGATAAAAAAGAGTTCTTCAAGGCATGGCAACTTAATGAAAGGCATTATGGTGCTCTTACAGGCTTAAATAAAATTGAGATGATAAAGAAAATGGGAGAAAGTAAAGTACACGAGATAAGAAGATCTTGGGATCTAAAACCTGAAGCTCTTGATAAAGATAGTCCTTATCATCCAATAAATATTGAGACATATAGAGAAGTACCAAAAGAAATGATACCCAGTACTGAGTCTTTAAAAGATACATACGAAAGAGTCACTAAATATTTTGAAGTAGAAGTTAAAAAAAAATTAAAAAATAGTAATGTTTTAATATCTGCACATGGAAATTCTATAAGAGCATTATGTAAAAAATTATTTAATCTAGATGATAATCAAATATCAACTCTTGAAGTACCTACAGGAAACCCATTATTAATAGAACTTAATTCAGATTTAAAAATAACTAAATGTGAATATTTAGATAAAAAAAGAGCTAAAAATCTTGTAGTTTTTTGAAAACTTCTAAATTTGTTATATGATGAAATTGATTAAAGCTTTCAAAACCATACAGTTCATCTTTGTTTAATAACTTACTCCAAATTTCAGAGATTGGAAAACTGCTTACTTTATATTTTTCAAATAAGTTCTTATTTAAAATTTGGCATCCTATAAAAATAAAATCATTATTAACTTTTTTTTTTAATAAATTATTTTTCAATTTAAAATCACCTTTAAGATTTTTGTCAAAACTTAATTCTTTTTTTGCTACCATGAGAATATTATTTAAATTATTTGAAAAATAAAAATCCTGCATTTTCTTTATTTCATCAATATAATCTTTATTCCATAATGTATCTGGATTAAATATAATAAAGTTTTTATCGTGAGAGTTTTCAATCATGTTTAAAATTCCACCTCCAGTATCTAAAATTTTTTCTCCATCTTCCACTAATTGAATATCAACAGAAAAATTTTTCTTTTTAATAAATTCACTAATTTTTTCTTCAAGATAAAATGTGTTAAGAAATATTTTTTTGACTCCGATTTGGATTATCATATCAATACATTTTTCTAATACTGTGATATTTCTTACCTCAAGAAGGGGTTTTGGCTTTGTAAGTGTTAATGGATTTAATCTCTTTCCGTAACCCGCACATAATATTAATGCTGTATTAATTTTCATCGAATTTTTTTTTTAAAATTTTGATACAATAATTCTTTTAAATCTTTAAATACTTTATTTTCATTTATACGTAATTGAATCAACTCCCAGGTATACGGGATTAATTTTAAATATTTTTTTTTTCCATCTCTCATTGCAAGACGTGTAAATATTCCAATTATCTTAAGATTCCTTAGCACCGATAATATCTCAAAATCATTTTTTAATTTATTTTTTTCAAATTTATTTTGATTTTTTAAAAATAAATTAAATACTTTTTTTTTAAAAGATTTCGAAGTTTTAAATCTCACATCATCAATTAATGAAGCTAAATCATAAGCTTTATTACCTATTAAAGCATCCTGGCTATCTATTACACCTATTTTATTATTTGTTAACATTAGATTTGAAACGTGAAAATCTCTATGCACAAAAACATTATTTTTTAATTTCAAATTAAGAGTTAATTTTTCTATTATCATCTTAAATTCTTTTATAAATTTATTTCTTTTTTGCCCTGAAATATTTTTTTTAGCATACCAATCACAAAACAATTTTGCTTCTTCAATTAATATCTTTTTGTCATAATAAGGGATTTTATAAATCTTATGCTTAAAATTTTTAATTTTTTTATCTTTAATAGATTGAATTTTTTTCAGTAAACTTAATATTCTTTTAAAATAAAATAATTTATTTTTTTTACTTTTATTTAATACTTTTAGAATAGTTTCATCTCCAAAATCTTGAATCTCAATATGATTTTTATTGTAGTGTTCTTTATATAAATTTGGTGCTAAAATTTTATTCCTATTCAATATTTTGTTAATGGCATCATAAACAATTAAATTTTTGAATTTTTCTTTATTAGCGTAAACTAGAATAGAATTATAATTTTTATTTTTTTTTCTATAAAATTTTCTAAATGATGCGTCTCCTTTTATTTTTAAAATTTTTTTCATCAAAAAATTATTGATTTATACCTTTGATTTTTACAGATCTTGTTTGATGATTTTTTTCATATTCAAAAATTAATTCTATCAAATTTTTTGGTTTTTTTTTTATTATTTGAGGCCATTCTATTAAAGTAATTGTATTAATATTGTCCTCAAATAAACCTAAATTTTTAACCTCATCAACTGATTTTAATCTGAATAAATCATAATGTTTTACCGTTACTTTATCAATTTGGTATTCATTTAATATATTGAAAGTTGGACTAGTGACCTCAGTTATTGCTAATTTATTTTTTTTTTGAAGCTTATTAATTAGAAATCTGACAAAAGTAGTCTTACCAACACCCATTTCACCATATAAAAAAACTATATTTCCAATTTTTAATTTTTCTGAAAATTTGATTGCAAGTATCTCTGTTTTTTTTTCCGAAGATAAATCTATTTTATCACTTTTAATAGCGATAGGCATTGGGCTTGAAAGGACCTTCTACTTCAACACTTATATAGTCTGCTTGTTCTTTAGATAATTTGGTTAATTTCGCCCCCACTTTTTTCAAATGCAGTGTTGCTACTTTCTCATCTAAATGCTTTGGTAAAACATAAACTTTATTCTCATAATTTTTATGATTATTCCAAAGTTCAATTTGAGCAATGACTTGATTTGTAAATGATGCACTCATTACAAAACTAGGATGGCCTGTTGCACAGCCTAAGTTTACTAATCTTCCTTCTGCTAATAAGATTATTCTTTTTTTACTAGGTAGCTCAATTTCATGAACTTGAGGTTTTACCTCTGTCCATTTATAATTTTTTAAGGCCTCAACTTGAATTTCGTTGTCAAAATGTCCAATATTGCAAAGAATTGCTCTATCTTTCATATCTCTCATATGATCTGCTGTTACAATGTCTTTATTACCTGTTGCTGTTACAACAATATCAGCTTTACCAATTGCTTCTTCCATCAAAACTACCTCATAGCCTTCCATTGCAGCTTGTAGTGCACAAATTGGATCTGCCTCTGTAACTAAAACTCTAGCGCCACTCTGTCTTAAAGATGCGGCACTTCCTTTTCCCACATCACCAAAACCGGCAACTACAGCAATTTTTCCTGACATCATAACGTCAGTAGCTCTTCTTATTCCATCAACTAAGCTTTCTCTACATCCATACAAGTTGTCAAATTTTGATTTTGTGACAGAATCATTAACATTTATTGCCGGAATCAAAAGAGAATTTTCTTTTTCCATTTTGTTTAGAGCTTTAATTCCAGTCGTTGTCTCCTCTGACACACCTCTAACATCTTTTAATAAATCTTTATGTTCATTGTGCATTATGGCAGTAAGATCACCTCCATCATCTAAAAGCATATTAGGTTTCCAATCCTTTTTTCCAACAATTGTTTGTTTTATACACCATAGATATTCTTCTTCTGTTTCACCTTTCCATGCATATACAGGAATGCCTGCTTTAGCTATTGCGGCCGCTGCATGATCTTGAGTTGAAAAAATATTACATGACGACCATCTTACTTCTGCTCCTAAATCTACTAATGTTTCAATTAAAACTGCTGTTTGAATAGTCATATGTAAACAACCAATAATTTTTGCACCTTTTAAAGGTGATTTCCCTGAATATTCTTCTCTAAGTGCCATCAAGCCAGGCATTTCACTTTCTGCAATAGATATCTCCTTTCTCCCAAATTCTGCTTCTGATACATCTTTTACTTTGAAATCTTTCATGATGAGTTTTCTAGCAATAAAGAATTAATTAATCAATAGAACTCTTTATACTTTTGGAAATATAATTTCCATGCTAGCTCCTTTTTGATCCTCTCTATTAGATGCTTTTATAGTAGCATTATGTAAATCAACTAAATTTTTTACTATATTCAAACCTAGACCAGAATGTTGGCCAAATTTATTTGGTCTATTGCTGTAGAATCTTTTAAAAATTTTATTTGTATCTTTTTCTTTAAAACCTTCTCCTTCATCTAATATATTTATCATAACTTTGCTATCGTTCATTTTAGAAACTTTTACAGTAACATCTTTATTATCTTCACTAAAAGAAATTGCGTTATCTAAAAGATTCGCAATTATTTGTTCAATTCTATTTTCAATTCCGTTGATAAAATATTTATTTTTTCCATCATTAAGATAAGAAATTTTAATTCCTCTTTTTAATCTATAAATATTATTAAAGTCATCTACAACTGACTTTATAATGGGTTCAATGTCTAACTTTTTGATCTTTTCTCTACTCAAAGCAACTTCATCTTTTAACATTTGAGAATAATCAGTTATTAATCTTTCTATTCTTTGAACATCATGACTTAATATATCCACCAATTTTTTTCTTTGACTCATGTCGTTTGTGTCATGTAAGATTTCTGAGGCACTTTTTAATGAAGCTAAAGGGTTTCTAATTTCATGAACAAGATCAGTTGAAAAATTTTCTGCATGAGAAATTCTTTTCTGAAGCTCTAATGTCATGGCGTCTAAAGAATTAGAAAGTAACCCCAATTCATCATTTCTTAATTTCAATAAATCTATATTTGTATTTTTTGAATTTTTATCTTTAATCATTTTTGTATAACTTACTAAATTTTTAATTGGTTTTAAAAAATATCTATTTAGAACAAATGAAAAAATAAATATTACAATTCCAACAGCGATAGCGGTACGAATAATGAAGGTTTTTCTTTCATCAATTGCAGCTTTAATATCATTTGCGTTTTCTGTAATTGCTAAATATCCAATATTTTTATCTTTTTGCATTACATTTTTAATTGTTGTTAATTTAAATTTATTGAATTCTTCTTGGGTGAATGTAAATGGTATCCCAAAATTTTTTGATGCTGCATAATTATAAAGTATATCTTTTAGTGAAACTGAATTTTTTTTTCCAATATCTATATTTTTTTTTTCAGTAATTTCCTTAGTTTTTTTTTCATTCAATATTTCTAGTTCTATCATGTCCAATCTTGTAGAAAATGATCGTGGGTCTAAATCTAAAGTGTCAGTATCACCAATTAAATTCAATTCATTATCAAAAAAAATTACTCTATCTAAATTTTGAAAAAGAAACCTTGTGGAAAATAAAAATCTTCTTATGTCTTCCTCTACAAATTTGACTTCTAATCTTTTTAAATTATCAATTGTATTATTAATAATCTCAATATGATTGGATGATTTTTTTTTAATTAAATTCGGTTGTACATTTTTTAAATATATAAAAGTGAATAATCCAATTACTGTAAAAAAAATAAAATTTATGAATAAAAATTTTTTAAGTATTGATAAATTTTTGAGAAGATTGTTCAGCATTAACTAACATTCCACCTATATCCACTACCATATCTTGTTTCTATAGCTGAAAACTCTGGATCAACTTTTTTAAATTTTTTTCTTATTCGCTTAACATGACTGTCAATAGTTCTATCTTCTATATCAGTGTCTTCTCTATAAGCGATGTCCATCAATTGTGCTCTCTCTTTTATTATGCCAGGCCTTTTTGCCAACTCCTTTACTAGAAGAAACTCGGTTGTTGTTAATTTATCAGGTAATTGTTTTCCATCCCACTCACACTCTAATTGAGATGGATCTAATTTTAATTTTCCATGTGAAATAATGCTCTTATTTTCTTCTATAGAGTCTTTTGAATCTTTTTTTCGAAGCTGAACTCTTATTCTTTCAATTAATACCTTAATTGAAAATCCACCAGATTTTTTTACAAAATCATCAGCACCTAATTTTAGTCCAAGTAATTCATCGATCTCATCATCTTTAGATGTAAGAAATATAACCGGTAGTGAGGTTTTTTTTCTTAACTTTTTTAATAATTCCTCACCATCCATTTTTGGCATTTTGATATCTACTATAGCTAAATCGGGTGGAGTCCTTGTTAAACCAATGAGAGCACTTTCTCCATCTATATAAGTTTGAACTTTAAATCCCTCTTTTTCTAGAGCTATACTGAGACTTGTTAAAATATTTCTGTCATCATCTATAAGTGCAATTGTTTGTTTATGCATAGTTTCATATAAAAATACTAAATTGTTCTAATTTGGGCAATTAAATTAAAAGTTAATGAAGAGCACCCCAATTATCCCCTGAATTTAAATCTACGGTTAATGGTATTGAGAACGAATGTTGATCACTCTTAACCACACTAGACATCTCCTCTACTATAATTTTGCTGATTCTTTTTTCCTCATTTTTATGAGTTTCAAAAATTAGTTCGTCGTGGATTTGTAACAACATCTTAGTTTTTTCATTTTTTTTCTCATTCAATTTTTTATTCAGTCTAATCATAGCTAATCTCATAATCTCAGCAGCAGATCCTTGTATTGGAGCATTAATAGCTGCACGCTCCTGAAAATTCCTAACATTATAGTTTTTATCGTTTATATTTAAAAAATGTGATCTTCTTCCAAAAATATTTTTAACATATCCACTTTTTCTACAAAATTTTATCGTCTCATCCATATAAACTTTTATTTCTGGGAACTTTCCAAAATATGCTTTTAAAAATTCCTCAGCTTCATAATTTGATACATTAATTTGTTTAGCTAATCCGTATTGCGAGATACCATAAATTATTCCAAAATTTATTGCTTTGGCTTTTCTTCTTTGATCTTGATTTACTTTTTTAATATCAATATTAAATATTTGACTAGCTGTGAGTGAATGAATATCTTCATTATTTTTAAAGGCTTTTTTTAATTCTTTAACGTCAGCTAAATCTGCTAAAATTCTCATTTCGATTTGATTATAATCAGCCGAAATTAATATATGGTTTTTTTCAGCAATAAATGCTTTTCTTATATCTTTACCATCCTGAGATTTAATTGGAATATTTTGTAAATTAGGGTCACTAGATGCCAGCCTTCCAGTATTAGTAGCTGCGAGTAAAAAAGATGTATGAACTCTTTTTGATTTTGGATTTATATGTTCAGGTAAAGAGTCTGAATAAGTATTTTTTAATTTAGAAATTTGTCTCCAATCTAAAACCAATTGAGGAAATTTATGCCCTTTAAAGGCAAGATCTTCTAACACAGCTGCACTTGTGGCAAAACTTCCCTTTTTAGTTTTTTTTAAATCTGCAATTTTAAGATCATTATACAAAATTTCTCCAAGTTGTTTTGGAGATGCAATATTAAATTTCTTTTTGGAAATCTTAAAAACTTCTCTTTGAATTTCATTAATTTTTTTTTCAAATTTAGAAGATAAAACTTTAAGAAATTTATAGTCAATTTTTATTCCTTGAATTTCCATATGTGCTAATATTTTTATCAATGGTTTTTCAAATATCTCATAGATATTAATCATTTTTTCTTCTCTCAAACTTTTGGAAAATTTTTTATATAGTCTAAACGTTATGTCCGCATCCTCTGCAGCATAATCCTTGGCTTTTAAAATATCTACCTCGCTAAAATTTATCTCCTTTTTTCCAGATCCTACTAATTCTTTAAAAGCTACTGTTTTATGTTCAAGATGAATTTCTGATAACGTATCCATGTTATGTCTATTTTTTCCTGCATCGAGCACATATGACATAAGCATTGTATCTTCCATTGATGATAATTCGATCCCATTTTTAAATAATATTATGAAGTCAAATTTTATATTTTGCCCAATTATTTTAATACTAGGATCTTCCAATAAAGGTTTTAATTTTTTAATAACTAACGCTTTATTAATATTTTTTTCCGATTTGTGACCAATCGGTATATAACATGCTTTACCAATTTGAGAGCTTAAAGATATTCCAATTAAATCTGCCTGGTGTGGGTCTAACGAACTTGTTTCTGTATCAACTGCAATCTCACCGTTTTCTTCAGCCTCTTTTATCCAATCTTCAATTTCTTTAGGATCTTTAATTAGATAATATTTATTTTTATCAATTTTTGTTTGATCACTATTATTTTTACTTTTATTAGTGGAATAACTAAAATCAGGCTCTCCATAAGTTGATATAACAGAGCTTAATAATCTATTGAACTCCATCTCTCTCAAAAATTTAAAAAGTTTATTTTTATCAATTTCCTTTAATTGAAAATCCTCTAAATTTCTATCTATGGGCGCGTCATGTCTTAAAGTCACAAGTTTTTTACTAATCAACGCTTTTTCTTTGTTTTCAGTCAGTGTTTCTCTTCTTTTATTTTGTTTAATTTCATGAGTTGATTTAAGTAAAGTTTCTAAATTACCATATTTATTTATCAACTCAGCAGCTGTCTTTATACCAATTCCAGGAACACCGGGGACGTTATCACTGCTATCACCAGCTAATGCTTGAACATCTATTACTTTGCTTGAATGAACACCAAATTTATTTTTTACATCTTCCTCTGAAATAAATTTATTTTTCATAGGGTCGTAAATACGAACTCCCTTTTTATATAATTGCATTAAATCTTTGTCAGATGATACGATAGTAACTTTGGCTCCTGCCTCTAAGATTTTTTCAGTATATGTTGCAATTAAATCGTCAGCCTCATAATTGGATAATTCAACTGAAGGTAAATTAAATGCTAAAACAGATTTTCTTATATATTCAAATTGTGGTGCTAAATCATCTGGGGCTTCAGATCGATTTGCTTTATAATCACTATAAATTTCATTTCTAAATGTTTTTCTTGCCGAGTCAAAAATTACTGCAAAATGAGTTGGTTTTTGTAAATTTTGGTTAGACTTAGAGTCCTCTAAAAGTTTAAAAAGCATACTACAAAAACCACTTACAGCTCCCGTAGGTAATCCATCACTTTTTCTTGTCAGTGGTGGTAGTGCATAATAGGCCCTAAATATGTATCCTGATCCATCAATAAGATAAAAATGATCTGTTTTTTGAATTTTACTCATTATAAATTAATATAGATTATCGATTAAAATAAGAGTATTATTTTTTATGGAACTAATAAAGCAAAATTCTCAAAGTCAATTAATTAAATCCTTACTTGTAATTTTTTTTAGCTCAGTAATGCTTGCAATATCAGCAAAAATAAAAATACCATTTTATCCAGTGCCGATGACTATGCAAACATTCGTTGTTTTATTTCTTGGAATTAGTTTTGGATATAAAATCGGTGTAGCAGCCGTAGGTTTGTATTTATTAGAAGGTATTTTAGGTTTGCCAGTTTTTTCTAATTCACCGGAAAAAGGAATAGGATTAGTATATTTTACTGGTCCTACAATGGGTTATTTAATTGGTTTTCTTATCGCTTGTTTTTTTGCGTCATTTGTTAAAGCAGGTGATCATATTTATGTAATATTTATAAAGCTACTAGTTTCTGTATCATCAATATATATTTTGGGTGTTTTGTGGTTAGGAACTCTTATTGGATGGGACAAGCCTATTTTAGAATTAGGAGTTACACCTTTTTTAATAGCGGAGTTTTTTAAAATATCTTTGTTAACAATTTTGACTAGAAAAATTATGAAATTAAGAAAGTTTATTTAGGAGACCTTTTAGAAAGGATTCTTTGTAAAGTTCTTCTATGCATTTTTAATCTTCTGGCTGTTTCTGATACATTTCTATTACATAGTTCAAAAACTCTGTGAATATGTTCCCATTTTACTCTATCAGCTGACATTGGGTTTTCTGGTGGGGCTGCTTTTTTTGAAGGATCTGCCAACAATGCTTTTTCTACGTCATCAGCATCTGCTGGTTTTGCTAGATAATCTATTGCCCCTTCTTTAATAGCAGCAACTGCTGTTGGAATATTTCCATATCCAGTAAGCATTATAATTCTGCTTTCAGAATTTGATGATTGAATTTGTTTTACTACTTCTAAACCATTACCATCGCCTAATCTTAAATCTACAACAGCGAATCCAGGTTTCTTTAACTTGACTGATTCTATCCCTTTTTGTACACCCTCAGCTTGAATAACCTCAAATCCCTTTTTTTCCATCGCTCTAGCTAATCTTTCTCTAAAAGGGTTATCATCATCGACAATTAATAGTGATTTATTGTCGAAATCAGCCAAATTTTGCAGTGGTGTCTCGTTTTTCATGATCGATATATGGACATTTTTTTCCACAATTCAATAGGTAATTATTTACTTTACATTGAATAACTATTGAATTAATTGCTCGTTTTATTAAAGTTTTTTAAATAAAAGACTTTTTTT
>MDTD01002883.1_pt1 | contig 11969 bp, 17 predicted proteins | sample 811221 | NCBI WGS metagenome assembly MDTD01 (sample SAMN05326646, study PRJNA326480) | marine metagenome | isolation source: seawater | place: Pacific Ocean: South West | collected 2011 | reverse complement strand
GGTGCAACATTTATAAATTGTTTGCCCACTATACTTCCTATACTAGATGAAGAAGGCTATGACATTGATATTGAGGATAATAGACCTCCGCATGATTTCCGTTTTGATTTGGTGACCGAAGATATGTTCAGTGATAAGGTTTGGCCCGTCAAACATCCTGCAAGTGGTCAACCAATTGTACTACGTGATTATCAAGTTGAAGTTATAAACAAATTTTTGCAAACTCCACAATGTTTGCAGGAGATTGCTACAGGTGCTGGTAAAACTTTGATTACTGCGGCACTTAGTAATATGTGTGAACCTTATGGTCGAACAATTGTTATTGTACCTAACAAGGATTTAGTTTCGCAAACCGAAGCGGATTACATAAATCTGGGTCTTGACGTAGGAGTCTATTTCGGTGATAGAAAAGAACGGGGTAAAACCCATACCATATGTACTTGGCAGAGTTTAAACATACTCGAGAAAAGATTTAGAGACGGACTAAGCGACAGCGGTTTACACGATTTTGCAGAAGGTGTTGTATGTGTAATGGTAGATGAAGTGCATCAAGCCAAAGCAGACGTACTTAAGAAACTGTTGACTGGTGCATTTTCTAACATTCCTATACGTTGGGGCCTTACAGGTACAATACCCAAAGCAGAACATGAACGATTAAGTCTTGAAATATCATTGGGCGAAGTAACTAACAGTTTAAGTGCTCATGAACTGCAAGACTTGGGAGTTCTTGCAAACTGTGAAGTAAATGTACTACAATTACAAGACACAGTTTCATACGGCGACTATCAAAGCGAATTAACATATCTAACAACAAATAAAAATAGATTAGATTATATGAGTCAACTAATAGCAAAACTAAGTGACAGCGGTAATACACTAGTGTTGGTTGATAGAATAAAAGCTGGGCAAGGACTGGTCGAACGCTTAGGAGAAAATACTGTATTTGTAAGTGGTTCAATGAAAACAAAAGATAGAAAGGATGAATATGATGAAGTCAGCGATACAGACAATAAAGTCATTGTTGCAACCTATGGAGTTGCCGCCGTGGGGATTAATATTCCTCGTATCTTTAACTTGGTCCTTATTGAGCCTGGTAAATCTTTTGTTAGAGTTATTCAAAGTATAGGTAGAGGAATTCGTAAAGCACAAGATAAAGACCATGTGCAAATTTGGGATATTACCAGCAGTGCAAAATTTAGTAAAAGACATTTGACTGAGAGGAAAAAGTTTTATAGAGAAGCAAAATATCCCTTTCATATTGAGAAAGTAAAATATCGATGACAAAAATATTAACAGTTGACAACACAACATATGATTTAGATTTTGTTCCAGAAGAAATTGAAGATATTAGATATTGTGTTTTAGATTACAGTAACCCTAAAGAAGCAGATTATATTTTTGTTCCTTTAGTGTTTTTAGAAAGTTTTAATAGTCCTGCGGCTGTATTACAAATAGGCAAAAGCAATGTCAAAGTGCCCTTGGATTGGAGTTTAATAGTATGCGATCCTATGATTGGTGAACCTGAAGTATTACCAGTAACCAGTCTAAATGATAGAGGCTTTAAAGCATTTGTATTCAATCCTATCACAGGTTTTTTGCCTAACTTTGAACCAATAGAAATAGTAAACATTTATCAAGAAGTAAAATGGTATTTTCCAAAACTTAAATTCGGACACATTTTAGCAGTACCATTGGTAGAAGATAATGATAGTAAATGTGCCTATTTTGTTAAAGACACAAATAAAATACCTGATGTATTAAGCACGGAGGATTTATGGTAATAGTAGTAGGATATATTTTAGTAGCAGTAAATCTAAGCCCACAAGGTGATGTAGGAGGCACTGCAATTAATTATTATGAAGATAATATTCAATGTTACACTGATGCAGTGACACTAGAACAGGAAGCAAATCCAGGAGTTGGATTTGTTTGCTTAGAAGATTTTGTTGTAAAAGAATGAGCGGACAAAGACGCTGGTTAAAACTATGGAGTAGAACTGTTGGAATGCCAGTTGGACTCGATGATGACGACAAACCTGAGTTTTTGCCTATCACACAAGATGATGTACACAAAGCATTATGGTTTAGAACTTTCTGGATTGTCTTGCATATTTGTACATGTGGCTTTATAATAGTAGGTAATGGAAGGGTACTTGGATTTTGGTAGATAATAAAGAACAACTAGATAGAATAGAAAAAAAGATAGATGCTTTGGATAAAAAACTGGATGAACATATAAAAGAGATATGGACAGTATATGTACCTATTAAAAAACTTCTAGAGAAACTGGATAAATTTAGATTATGGTAAAAGAAGATCCATTCAAGCCACGGGATACTTGTAGCATATGTGACAGTGAGTATGATGAAGATGCAGGCGGTGTACAAGGATATTTTGGTATATTGCCAGTAACATTTTGTGAATGGTGTTACAGTAGCATGTACGATATGATAGCACAAGATATAAAGGCAAATGATGAATAAACTAACTATCAAAGAAGAGATGAGAGCTATCGATCAACGTGATAGATCCTGGTGGGCTAGCTTGACTGAAGAAGAACAAAAGAAAGTTTCTATCTTTGTATTGATGCGATACACAAGTGCAGTACAAACCAAAAGTCCAGATATTGAATATCATTATTTGGCACTGACAAACGAACTTGTAAATAAGCACTATAACATACTAAGACGTGAGCCTCAACTGCAACATAAGTTGTTACAGTGCGTTGGGTTGGGTAGTACACAGTTTCATCCATGGATACCACCTAGTAAACAGAGAAAAGGTAAATCTGGTAAATTAAAAAAATGGTTACAAGAAATTTATCCTATATATAATGACGACGAGCTTGATTTGTTGGTAAGTACAAATGATGTCCAAATTTTTAAAGACTTAGCTGAAGAAATGGGCATGGATAAAAAACAAATCAAAGAGTTATTCAAATGAAAACATGGTGGATATTATTGTTAATAACAGCTCACGCAGACGGAAAGATAACAGTGCAATCAGAGGATAGATTTGATTACAAGCCAAGTTGCCAAATGGCACAAGAAGCAAGACAAATGTATTTGACAGCGGCACATGAATATCATAAAGGTTATATCTGTATAGCGGAGCCAACTTATGACAACAGCTGAACAAATTGTAACACAAATAGGAACTATTGATGTGAAAGCAGGTACGTTCAAATGTGAATATTGTAAAAAAAGTTTTCAAAGAGAAAGCACACTCATAGCTCACAGTTGTGAAAAGAAAAGACGTTGGCTTGCAAAAGATAATCAAGATGTCTTGGTTGGATTTGCTAGTTATGATTTATTTTATAGAATAGAAATGCAAAGTAAACCAAAAGAGTACAAGGACTTTGTAGACAGTCAATACTATACAGCATTTGTAAAGTTTGGTGCATACTGTTTGAATACTCGAGTAATTGACCAAGAACAATACACACGTTGGTTAATTAGGAATAAAGCAAAGTTAAAAGACTGGCCCACTGATAAAATGTATTTGTTATTTGTTAAAGATCATTGTAAAAAAGAAAGTGTTGAACGTGCATTAGAAAGATTTGTTCAAAGTGCAAATACAACAGAATATTTCTCAGAATTTTGGGAACGTGCAAGTGGATATTTAATCGCTGATTGGGTTGAGATGGGAAAAATATCACCTTGGATAATTATAACTAGTAAACGAGCAGAAACAGCAATTGGCACTATGCCAAGTGAATGCGTAGACAGAATTGCAAATTGTATTGATGCAGATTACTGGGCCAAAAAAAGACAACTTAATCCACATGATGCACATTTTGTACAGGAGATGATAGATGGCACTACCTGATATTGATATTGATTTTGCTGATAGGCAACAAGCATTGAAACTATTTAAACATGTACCAGCTAGGTTAAAAGAACGTAAACACAATACAGGTGTATATTTTCATAGAGTACCCAGCAATCCTTTTACAAACGTATGTACAGTTGAACATACAGATGCAGATGAGATGGGCTTTTTCAAGTTGGATTTGCTCAATCTCAGCATCTATAAAAATGTAAAAGATGACGATCATCTAAAACAACTAATGGAAAGGGAACCAATATGGGAACTACTGGAGCACAAAGACTTCGTAGACAAAGTGTTTCATCTCAGCGGGCACGACAGTCTATTGAAACAATTGAAGCCTACCTCGGTTGAACAATTAGCGGCAACACTAGCAATAATCAGACCAGCAAAGCGCCATTTACAGGACAAAGGGTGGCAAACGATAATGAAAGAAGTATGGATAAAGCCAGTAAACGATAATAAGGCTTATTATTTTAAAAAAGCACATGCAGTAAGTTATGCAATGGCGGTGATAGTGCATATGAACTTGATGTGTGAACAACTAGGTTGTTAACTTAATTTACGTACTAGTTGGATATTACGTCTTTTCACACGTTTTTGAATTATATTACTAAGGCTAATACAAGGACCATGTAGTATTTCAAAATCTTTGATACTAAATGTAATTAAACTTTCTTTGTACTTTTCAAAAGATTGTTTGAAAATAATGTTAATAGGTATCATTCTATTTGTTCCCCACCACCATTCTTCACCTAATTCTAAGAATTGTTTTCTTTCATCAATATCTTTGATATTTTCATAATTGTACATGCTTACAAGATTGTTATCTTTGTTTTGTATTATGCCAACATATTCATTTCCACCATACTTAACAAGTGTTAAAAAAGGAAATTGATCTAGTAATTGTTGATATTTTTTCGGAACCATGTTCATCGTTTTTACTTATCCAAATAAATAGTAGTAAGGATTAAACACATGTATCAAGGAACAATATATCAATACAACCAAAGAGCAGAAGTGCTTGTACCAGAACGACGTGGTACTACCTACTACGGACCTGACAATCATAAACCAATGGTCGCCTATAGAGGACTTAATGTTGCTTTCGATTTTTTTGTAAGAGATAGTGATCGTAAACCTCAATCATTACATAATAAAACTTATACTGCTACTGTACTTGATAGAAGTTCAAAAGCAAGTATACTTACTAAAAATTTAGTCCCTGAAGATTATGACAAGGGACAACTTGTACTCAAGTTAGATCATGAAGAAACTTCAGCATTAACTGCTAAGTTATATGATCTTGTAATTACTTATACCATTACAAATGAAGATGGAAGTTATGGAGGCAGTAGTGATCAAAACAATAGGATTACATTTGTTTTGGAAATTAAAGATGGAGCAATAGCTCAATTGCGTTCCAGTGAAACGGTAAGCAGTTTTACGCCATCAGGTGATGACAATAATGGTGCAAAAATGACTGGGCCTGCACTTAACAATAGTAAAAGTGGTTTAAACACTGTGCAAGTGTACTTGACCAACTACAGTGGTACATATAAAATGCAAGCATCATTAAGTTTACAACCATTGGAAGGTGATTTTTTTGATGTTCCTGGACAAAGCTACACTGTAACTTCATCCACTAAAGTTGATTACCATACATTTATTGGTATGTACAATTACGTAAGAGTAGTACATACACCTGCCACTGGAAATGCTGGAACACTTGACAAAGTCCTTTATAGAAGCTAATATACAAACATGATAGTGTTAGACTTTATTCGACAACACATGCCTGTTGGCTGGAAGCACACACCTAGTGGCTGGATCAGTGGCAATTGTCCAATGTGCAGTCAACGAGGTCATAGAGCAGATACACGAGGACGTGGTGGTATTATGTTCAAAGATGATCATTTTCAATACAATTGCTTTAATTGCGGTTTTAAAACTGGTTGGAGTGAAGGTAAACGTATAGGTGGAAAATTAACAAGTTTGTTAAAAACATTTGGTGTAGATGAAGCAGATATACAAAGAGTTAATCTTGAACTGTTAAGAGAAGAAGACAGTAAAGATATAAGCAAACAATTTATAAAACAAGAAAAAGAAACTAAAATTAAAATACAATGGGAAAGTGCAGAACTCCCTCCTAAAAGCTACAAAATTGGAAATTACCCATTGGATACATTGAATAAAAAACAATTGGAGCAATTGGCACTAGCATGCACATATATAATGAAACGTGGCTTAGATTTCCATGAACATTGGTATTGGTCACCATTTATGCATTTTAGTAATAGAGTGATACTGCCGTTTTTTTACAAAGGTGTAATAGTTGGATATACTGCACGTTGGGTTGGAGACGAAAGACCGGATAATATGCCTAAATATTTCAATCAAATGCCTAAAAATTTTGTTTATAATTTAGATGCACAATTTAAACATGATACAGTCATAGTTACAGAAGGACAATTTGATGCACTACAAGCTGGGGGAGTAGCACTAGCAGGTAATACTCCAAATAATATACAGTGCAGTATTATCGAAGACTTAGATAAAAATATCGTGTTTTTGCCTGATTTTGATAAATCAGGTATGGATACTGTAAATACAGCTATTAGACGAGGATGGGCTGTTAGTTTTCCTCCTTGGGAAGAAGATATCAAAGATGCTAGTGACGCAGTAATAAGATACGGAAGACTATTCACTGTAAAAAGTATTTTAGAAAGTATAGAAACAAATGGCACAAAAATTAAAATACTTGCCAAAAGTAGATGTAGATAATAAAGTTTTTTGTATGGCTCCTTTTGTGCATATGTATATAACACCCAGTGAAATAGAAGAAAAAATTTGTTGTCAAGCACAACCACATTCTTTATTAACAGCAAACTTCAATCTAGAAAGTAGATGGACTGGTAGTAAAATACAAAGTATTAGACAACAAATGGCTGATAATTTTGAAGTAGCCACTGGTGAAATTGCACACTTATGTTCACGGTGTATCGAACAAGAAAGAAGAGGAGACAAAAGTGATAGAATTATGTACAAAGAAAAATATGATTATGTCAAACCTGATATAATTAAAGGCAATAGTTTTGGAAGTCCTTTAGATTTAGATTTGAGACCAAGTAACTTATGTAATTTACAATGTAGAATGTGTAATAGTAGTTTTAGTTCTCAAATTCAAAAAGAGATATCCAAGTCCAATGGATTGATAGACTTTATGGGACAAGTTGAAATTAATGTTGCAGATTGGTTTACAGATGAAAACATAAAATTTTTATTAAAAAATCTTCACAAAGGTGAATGGACTAGAATAAAGTTTTTAGGTGGCGAACCTACTATTATGCCAGAGGTACATCGTATTTTAGACTTGTTAATTGAACAAAAACTTACCCATGTATGTATTGCTATTACAACAAATCTGACAAATGTAAACAAAGAGTTTTTGAATAAACTTGCAAAGTTTGAAGAAATTACAGTACAATATAGTATCGATGGCATTGGAAAAACAGTTGAATATATAAGGTATCCGGTTAGTTGGAATAGTATTCAAACAAATATTAAAAAATGGCTGGACATATGCCCACAATGGTCCGGAATAAATTTTACATTACAAGCATATAATTTACACAACATGAAAGATTTAATTGCTTGGGCAGATAGTATAGGAGTTGGATATCTTATCAACATGGTATGGTCTCCTTGGGACAATATTTACGTTTTACCTTATGAATACAGAAAAAAGTATCTCGAAGATATAAATTCAAATATCACAAATGATATCTTGCAAGATACAAAACAAGATAGTATAATAAACTTTGTAAGGAATACTAAGATCATAGATAAGAGTAGAAAACAACATATAAAAAATTACATTCCAGAACTGTGGGAAGTAATAAGTGAAGATTATCTTGCTTTACAAATATAAAGGATTATTATGAGCGAAGATTATAGCACAGATTTACAAAAGTTGTATATAGAGTTCTTGTTGGCTGACAAGGATTTATTTGTGCGTTGTAATGCTATTTTAAATAGTAGCTATTTTGACAGACAATTTAGAGATACTGTAGAATTTATACAAAAACATGTTGAAGAATACAGTGATGTTCCTATGTTAGATCAAGTGCGAGCTGTTAGTGGTGTAGATGTACAAGATGTAAAAGACAGAGTAAATGATGAACATAGAAACTGGTTTATGGATAACTTTGAACAGTTCTGTAGACACAAAGCATTAGAAGGTGCAATACTTGCAAGTGCTGATAAACTAGAACGCAAAGAGTATGGAACTGTAGAAGGTTTAATTAAACAAGCAGTTGAGATAGGACTAGCAAAAGACTTTGGTACGGACTATTGGGAAGATCCAGCAGGACGTATACAAGCAATAAAAGATAATCGAGGACAGAATACAACTGGTTGGGAAACATTTGATAGAGTATTGTATGGTGGTTTTAATACAGGCGAACTGAATATATTTGCAGGTGGTTCGGGTAGTGGTAAAAGTTTGTTTATGCAGAACTTGGCATTGAATTGGGCATTACAGGGCAAGAACGTAGTATATATTAGTTTAGAACTTAGTGAAGAACTTTGTGCTATGCGACTGGATGCTATGCTTACTGGCATGGGTACAAAAGAAGTAATGAAAAATACAGATGATGTTGCACTAAGAGTACGCATGGCAAGTAAAAAAGCTGGTGGTTTACAAATTGTACAAATGAAAAACGGCTGTACAGTAAATGATATAAGAGCTTATTTAAAAGAGTTTCAAATACAGAATGAAGTAAAAGTAGATGCATTGTTAGTAGACTATTTAGATTTAATGATGCCAGTAACAGTAAAAGTAAATCCAAGCGATCAATTTATAAAAGATAAATTTGTAAGTGAAGAATTGCGTAACCTAGCAATTGAATTGGGCATATTGTTCGTAACTGCTTCGCAGTTGAATAGAAGTGCAGTAGACGAAATAGAATTTGATCACAGCCATATTGCAGGAGGTATTAGTAAAATTAATACAGCAGATAATCTTATTGGTATCTTTAGCAGTAGAGCAATGCGTGAACGTGGTCGTGTACAAATACAATTTATGAAAACACGTAGTAGTAGTGGTGTTGGTAGTAAATTGGATCTTGCTTTTAATATGGACAGTTTGAGAATCACAGACTTAGACGAAAGTGAGCAAGAAGATGATGGTGGTGTAACCAGTATCTATCAAAAGTTAAAAACTAAAAGCACTGTAGCACCAGCAGGTGAAACAGTAACTGAAAACAATATGGATGCAGATCCAAAAATTGATGCAACTGATAGACTAAAAAGTTTATTGAGAAAGAGCGAATAGTGATAAGACTAGCAACAAAACAAGAATTAAAACATATAGAAAAAGACCCAGTACGACCTCATATTAGTAAAGAATGGAGGACACGCAGTGGAAGAGAAGTTTACGTTCTTATACGTGATGACGAAATTGCGGCAGTAATCTGTGTCGCATTTATGGATGAAGTACCAGCCAGTGAGAATGATATGAAATGGATTGGTGTTAGTACTGCTGTATTTTATACAGTTTGGAGTTATAAGCCAGGTGCAGGAAGGGAAATAGTAAACGGAGTAGCTGAATTAATTAAAAAACAGAGACCATATGTAAAAAGATTTGTTACACTTAGTCCATTAACAGAAATGGCTAGAAAGTTTCATATAAAAAATGGAGCAAAGCTAATCGCTAAACATCATGATTGTCAAAATTTTGAATACTTTATGAGCTGAAGCAAAGGTGCAGTGTACCTTATCTTTTATCTAATTATGATTCTGAACTACAAACACGTTAATTTAAATGAGTCATTAATATGAGCCTTAGTTGAGCCTGTGTGTTGTGCTTGCATGCCATTGATGATTATTAGCTCTTATTATTAATGGGTCCTATGTTGAGAATCAATTACTCTGCAACTGCCATAAGTGCTAGTCACCAATGCTCCAGCAACAATATTTACTAAATACTACTAAGATGAAGCGGAAAACGAGATCAATATTGGAAGAAATTAATGCTATGTCGCCCAAACGTGACAAGAAGCAGATTGTCGAGTCTAATGCACAACAAGTAATAGTTACAGCTATAAATCTTATCAATCTAATTAACGAAAGTTTTGATGTAGAAACTGCGGCAGATTTAAATAAACGTTTAATTAATAGCATTAGAACCAGAGATCCACGTAAGTTTCAAAGAGGTATTGGTAAAGTAAATGAAGATAAAAGACATAATAGGCGGTAGTAAAAAAAGAAAAAAACGTGGTAGCCGTATAGCAAGATTAATTGGAGACAGTTTACACAAACCATTACGTGAAGGTGGTAAAATTTTTCCCAATGCCATTCCATTTGATCACTCAATGATTCCAGAGATAATGAAAACTATTAATACTGTGTTAGCTAAAACTAATACAAAAGCAATTCCTATTGGCAGTGGTGCTACTCCAACAAAAGGTAAAGTCAGCGGAGATTTAGATATGATTGTTGATCTAGCTGATTTACAAAAAGCATTTAACATGCCAGACGAAGAAGCAAAAGTTATTAGGAAAAAACTTAGGCAACAATTTGATCTAGCAGGACTTAAAACAGCACAAAGTGGAACTAGTGTGCATGTAGAAGTACCAATGTCAGATCATACACATCAAGTTGATATTATGGTTGTTGCAAATGCAGAAACAGCAAGTAAGTTCCATACCCACAATATTCCAGCAGGTAGCAAATTTAAAGGTGTTAACAAAATGATTACTATTGCTAAACTTGCCAAAGACAAAGGAATGAAGTGGTCACCTTACAAAGGACTTGTCAATAGAGATACCGATGAATTGATATCTAGCGATTTAGATGATATAGCCAAAAGATTAATTAGCCCTAATGCCTCAGGAAAAGATTTAGGCAGTGTAGAAAGTATTCTTTCAGCATTGGGTAAAGAAGCAGGTGATGCATTATTGGCAGATTTACGCAGTGATCCAAATTGGAAAGAACTTGACTAATGAGACTTCATCACTTACTTGAAAATCAATTGTGGAACAATTTAATGACACAAAACAAAGGTGTATTTTATCGTGGCACAGCTGGTGAAGGAAAAGGCACTGGACTTGGTGCCTTAGGTAACGGAGTATATCTCACTTGGACAGAAGGTATGGCAAAAGCATTTGCCCAGCATGTTGGTGGCGAAGTAAAAAAGTATAAAGTAAAACCAGGACTTAAAATGGCTGATGCACAAGGACCTGAGGTTGCAAAGATTAAAAAGTCAATGGGATATGAGCCTTGGGAATACGGTGATGACCCAATGTATGGTGGCATGATGACCATGGAACTACAAGACCAAGGGTTTGATGGAGCAGTTAGTGATAAGCCAGCAGACGGTATTGTAATTTTTGATCCAAATAATATAGAGGAAATAGAATGAAAGCTACTGAATTCCTCACAGAATCTACACAAAAAGGTAGAGAATACAATCACCTAGAAGATTTAGTCACATTCGAAGGAAGCAAAGGCGCACTAAAGGCGGCTGAAATATTAACAAGACTAGGACAAGATTCTAAAGACGTTAGCATCAAGTGGGACGGCAATCCAACATTGTTTTGGGGTCGTGAGCCAGATGGTACTTTTGTCATGACTGGTAAAAATGGTTGGGGTAGAAATAAAACTACAAGCAGTGACGGCTTGCGTGATTTTATTATGAGTACAGGAAAAGGTGAAGACTGGAGACAGGACTTTGCTAACAGTATGGGCAATATATTTGATATCCTAAAAGCAAATACACCACAGGATATGCAAGGTTATATATATGGAGATTTATTATACTATCCAAGCAGACCATTTACAAACACTGATTCAGGAATACAGTTTAAACCAAATAATGTAACCTATACAGTTGACCCAAAAAGTAAATTAGGACAACGTATTGCAGGTAGTCAATTGGGTATTGTTGCACATACCTATCATGACGCATTTGGAGACAAACAAGGCACACCTATAAAAGACACCAACAGTGTAAACAGTAATTCAGTAGTAGTATTAGGACAAACATATGTAACACATCAACCCAAAGTTGATACAAGTGCAGTTCAAGATATAGTTTCAACGGCAAATGCGAACGCACAAATAATAAACAATTGGTTAGCG
>MDTD01194768.1_pt1 | contig 11972 bp, 10 predicted proteins | sample 811221 | NCBI WGS metagenome assembly MDTD01 (sample SAMN05326646, study PRJNA326480) | marine metagenome | isolation source: seawater | place: Pacific Ocean: South West | collected 2011 | reverse complement strand
GGTGCCCGGGGTCGCCGTCGGGGCGCTGGGGATTTCGGCCGGCGTTACGGCCGAGGCGATCTTCATCGGCTGGGCGGTGCGCGCCACGGTGCGCGAGCGCCTGATCGGCACGCCGCCCAGCGGGCCGCCCCTGACGCGACGCGCCTTCACCGCTTTCTACCTGCCGCTCGCGCTGATGCCGCTGCTGACGCTGGTCATCCAGCCCACCGGCACCGCGGCCATGGGGCGGATGCCCGACGAGCTCAACTCGCTAGCCGCCTGGCCGGTCGTGCACAGTGTGGTCTTCCTGCTGCGCAGCGGCGGCTTCGCCTACAACGAAGTCGTGGTCGCGCTGCTGGGTCGGCCCGGGGCGGTCGCGGCCCTGCGTCGCTTTGCGCTGCTGCTGGCCGGCACGACCTCCGGCATCCTGCTGCTGCTGGGCACGACGCCGCTGGCCGAGCTCTACTTCGGCGCGATCACCGAGCTGCCCGAGGAGCTGATGGTCTACGCCCGAACCGGCGTGCTGATCGCGGTGCTGATGCCGGCCTACCAGGCGCTGCAGAGCTGGTACGGCGGCATCCTGGTGCACGCCCGCCGCACCCGCGCGATCACCGAAGCGGTCGGCCTGTACGCGACGATCGCGCTGATCGGCCTGTGGTGGGGCGCGGAGCACGCGACGATCCCTGGCCTCTACTTCGCCGAGTCCGTGTTTGTGACCGGCGGCATCTGCCAGACCATCTGGCTCGCCATCCGCGCGCGCCGCTCCATTCGCCGCGCGGCTGCGGAAGAGCTCGAAGCCGCCCCCGCTTAGAAGCGATTCGGCGGCGTGAGATGCCAACGCTGATCGTCAGCGTGAAACTGGAGCGTGTGCACGACCTCTTCGCTGACGCTGCGGGGGAGCTCGGACAAGTACCAGGCCCCGTCGCGCTGTTCCACGACGAGGCGCATCGAACAGGTCCGGGGCCGGTCCTGCTCGGGCACCTTCTGAACGAGGCGCACGACCGCCGTGACCGACTCGTCGTCTTCGAGCTGAATCGAGGAAAGTTCGACGCTCTGTGCCCAGCCCTGCGCCAGCCCCCGATGCGCCTCCACGGTCCAGCGCGTCGCCGGCGCGAGCAGCACACCCATGGAATCGATCCACTCACGGAATGACGCTTCCTGAGGGGCTTCAAAACCGACCCGCTTCCAGCTGTGTGACTCGGCGAGGCCGGAGAAGGGGAAGAAGTACTCGCGGTCGTCACCCGGAAGCAGATCACAGCGCGTGATTCCGTACAGCGCCAGCAGGTACTCGGCATAGCTGAGGACGAACTCCTCGGCGCTCGCATCACGCACAAGCGGATGCTGCTCGGGATCGAGTCGCGAGTCCAGCATGACCCAGGCCCGTTCCTGCTGGGCAAGCTGAATCTCAAGAGCATGGCCGTCATGACGAATCAGGCGCACCCAACCTTCTTCTCCCGGCATCGCCTCGACGCGCCAGGCCTGCTCCAGCTTTGGTTGCCAAACCTGCTCCATCGCCAGGCTCAGAACAAGTCCGCAGAGCGGATCGCTGATGAGCAGGGGCCGACCGACATGCTGATGGATCGGTCCAATACCTTCCTCATCCAACCCCATGGCATCCTCCGTCAAGATATCGAGCTGGTAGGGAGCCTCGACCTGACGGACCTGCGCATCCACGAGAGTGATCAGTTCTGCCAGCCACTCCGACTCAGGAGTCGGAGCCGGTGGACCGCCGCAGGAGGTCATCAGCAGCAGCGGGACAAGAAGACGCAGAGCGGGCATAACGAAGTGCTTATGGTAGCGGAATGAGCGAGATCGCCGGGCCGACGCAGCCGCAGCAGCGGATCGTGGCGCTCGACGTGCTGCGCGGCGTAGCGCTGCTGGGCATTCTGGTGATCAACATGCGGTACTTCGCGATGCCGCTGCGGGCGCTGAATGATCCCAGCTGGCCAGGCGGCGCGATGAGCGACGCCGACTTCTTCGGCTGGTTCCTCGGCAGCTGGCTGTTTGAGGACAAGATGATCGCGCTCTTCTCGATGCTGTTCGGCGCCGGCATCGTGCTGACCGCGCAGCGCAGCCTGCGCTTGCATCTATCACGCCAGTGGTGGCTGTTCGTGATCGGCCTGGGTCACGCCTTTCTGCTTTGGCACGGCGACGTCCTGATGATCTACGCGGTCTGCGGTCTGCTGTTGACTCTTGTCCGGCGCGCCCCGGCCAGCCTGCTGATTCCGGCGGGCATCCTGTGCGTCCTGGGCGCGATCGGCAGCCGGCAGTGGGCGCCGCTGCTGGACGACCTCGGCCCCCCGCTGGTCGCGGAGACGCAGCAGGAAGCCAGCCCCACACCGTTTGAAGAACGGCGCGCCAAAGCCTGGGGGCGCCTGCTCGCCCAGGAAGACGAGATCCATCACGCCGACTACGGCGCGCTGTTCGCGTGGCGCGCCGAGCTCAATCTCTGGTGGCACTTCTACGGCGGGCTGTTCAACCTGCTGCGCTGCGGCGGCTTCATGCTGATCGGCATGGGCCTGATGCGCGTGCGCTGGCTGGACGGCAGCCGGGGCCTGCGCTTTGAACTGGGCCTCGCCGCCAGCGGTCTGCTCGGCGGCAGCGCGCTGGCCTGGCTGGGCATGCACCCGCAGCTCACAAACATCCTCGGCACCGAGACGGTCGAAGACCCGGACGCGCTCGCGCGCCTCCGCCGCACCGGTTTGATCCTCCGCCATCTGGCCGCCGGCCCAATCACACTGGCCTGGATCGGCCTGGTGCTCGCCTGGCGCCGCAGCCCCTTCTTGTGAATGCTCCCGCGCGCGCTGGCGGCCGTGGGCCGCATGGCACTGACTGCCTACCTGGGCACCACCCTGATCTGCGTGCTGATCTTCGACGGCTGGGGCGCGGGCCAGTTCGGCTCCTGGAGCCACGCCGAGACCTGGCGGCTGACCAGCTGGATCTGGCTGTTCTGGCTGATCGCCGCGTCAGCCTGGTTCAGCTTCTTCCGCTTCGGCCCGATGGAGTGGCTGTGGCGCAGCCTGACCTTCCTGCGCCCGCAGCCGATGCGCGAGCGCGGCTAGGCTGGGCGCATGCTGCACGCTCTGCTGCTTGCCGCCGCGGCCCAGGTGGGAATCGCGGACGAACTCACGCCCGCCTTCCCGGACACCGCCTTCGCCGAGGCGCACCCCCGCTCGGTCGAGGGCCAGGTTCGGGCGCACAGCACCGAGTCCCTGCGCGGCATGCGGACTGCGTTGCACGTCTACGTCAGCGCGGAGGACGGCGAGAACGTGACCCTCGTCGTTCGCCACCTGGAGAGTCGCGACACTCTGGGCCTTCGTCTTGCGCGCCTGCACGCCGTTCCGGTCGAAGAGAACACCGGCCTGACCAGCCGCACCGAGCAGTTTGAAGGCGTCGAGAATCCGCACGTCATCCGCCGCGCGCCGTTCTTCGTCTTCGACCCGATCGAGCCGCTGATCTCGACCTCGGGCGCGGGCGCCGATCAGGCCACCGCCCCAGGCAAGCAGGGCGGCGTCGCTTGGAGGCTGGAGATCGTCCCCGAGCAGGCCGGGGATCAGCACTATCAGGTCACGATCGTGCGCGGCGAGGCGACGGAGAGCCTCGTCTGGCATCTGCTGGTCCACGACGCGCAGCTGCCGCCGCGAAGCGAATGGGGCTTCGCCTACACCAACTGGTTCAGCCCGCAGGAGATCGCACGCCGCCACGGCGTCGAGGCCTGGTCGGCCGAGTTCTGGCCGCTGCTGCGCCGCTATGCCGAGCTGATGGCTGACGGTGGGCAGGACACCTTCTGGCTGCGCTGGCAGGACTTCTTCACGCAGGGCGCCGGCGGCCGCTGGAACCTCGACCACGGCCGGCTCGAACGCTACGTGCGCACCTTCCTGGCCAGCGGCTTCGATTGGATCGAAGGCGCGCCGATCGCCTCGCGCCCGGAAGGCGACTGGTCCAAGGATTGGCTGGAGCTGCGCTTCGGCAAGGTGGCCGCGACCAGCGAAGAAGGGCAGCAGGTGCTGCGCCAGGTCGCGCGTCAGCTGCGCAGCGCGTTTCGCACCAACGACTGGAGCCGGCAGTGGATCCAGCACATCGCCGACGAACCGACGGATGTGAACGCCGCCGACTACGCGAAGCTCGCTGGCATCCTGCGCAAGGAGCTGCCGGGTGTCCCGATCGTCGAGGCCACGATGACCCGCGCGCTGGTCGGCGCGGTCGACATCTGGTGCCCGCAGGTGCACAAGTATCAGCAGAACCGCGCCTTCTTCGACGAGCGTCAGGCGGCCAGCGATCAGGTGTGGACCTACACCTGTCTGGTGCCGGGCGGTCCCTGGCTGAATCGCCTGCTCGACCAGGAGCGCCTGCGCCCGGTGTACCTCGGTTGGGCCGGCGCGCACTTCGGGACCAGCGGCTTCCTGCACTGGGGGCTGAACCACTACAAGTGCGAGGATCCGTTCGCGCGCTCGGTCGTCGACCATCCGGCGCAGCCGAACACGACCAACAAGCTGCCTGCCGGCGACACCCACATCGTCTACCCGGGCCCGTATGGCCCCTGGTCCAGCACCCGCTTTGAGGCCCATCGCATCGGGCTCGAAGACCTGGCGATGCTGCGCATGCTGCAGGCGGAAGACCCGGAGGCTGCCGCAACTCTGATCTCCCAGGTCTTCCGCGGCTACGACGACTGGGAGCCCTCGGTCGAGGCCTACCGCGCGACCCGTGCGCAGCTGATGGCCGCGCTCGCAGGGCGGAACTCAGCCCAGTAGCGCCCGACGACGGATCCCCTGCCCGGGGATCCGGTCTATCATCCGATTCCCGAGGCATCGCGTCCTCCAACCCTCTGCCCCACCTCGCATGCTGCGCAACCTCCGCCTCCTGACCTTCTCCGCCATCGGCACGCTCTGCTGCACCCTCGCCCTGAACGCGCAGGATCGCGTCACCGGCAAGCCCTGGGCGACTCGTTCGGAGGTCTACGCCCAGCACGGCATGGCGGCGACCAGTCAGCCGCTGGCGACGCAGATCGCGCTCGACATCCTGAAGCAGGGTGGCAGCGCGGTCGATGCCGCGATCGCGGCCAACGCGGCGCTGGGGCTGATGGAGCCGACCGGCTGCGGGATCGGCGGCGATCTGTTCGCGATCGTCTGGGACGCGAAGTCGGAGCAGCTCTATGGGCTGAACGCCTCCGGCCGTTCGCCGCAGGGCCTGAGCCTGGAGAAGCTGCGCGAGCTGGCGCCGGACGGCATCCCGGCCTACGGCCCGCTGCCGGTGAGCGTGCCCGGCGCCGTCGATGGCTGGTTCGAACTGCACCAGCGCTTCGGCAAGCTCGAGATGGCCGAGGTGCTCGCGCCGGCGATCCGCTATGGCCGCGAGGGCTTCCCGGTCACCGAGCTGATCTCCTACTACTGGCGCGCCTCGGCGCGCGGACTGTCGCGCTACGAGGGCTTCAGCGAGACCTTCCTGCGCGAGGGGCGCGGCCCGCGCACCGGCGAGCTGTGGACCAACCCGCTGCTCGCCAACACCTACGAGCGGCTCGGGAAGGAAGGCCGGGACGTCTTCTACAAGGGCGAGATGGCGCGCACCATGGCCTCCTTCATGGAGCGCGTCGGCGGCTACCTGCGCTACGAAGACTTCGCCGCGCATACCAGCGAGTGGGTCGAGCCGGTTTCGACTAACTACCGCGGCTGGGATGTCTGGGAGCTGCCGCCCAACGGCCAAGGCATCGCCGCGCTGCAGATCCTGAACATCCTCGAGCAGTACGACGTCAAGGAGATGGGCTTCGGCAGCGCCGACTACGTGCACCTGTTCACCGAAGCCAAGAAGCTCGCCTTCGAGGACCGCGCCAAGTTCTACGCCGACATGGACTTTGCTGAAGTCCCGGTCGACTGGCTGATCTCCAAGGAGTACGCCAAGGAGCGCGCGGCGCTGATCGACATGAAGAAGGCGGCCGACAGCTATCCGGCCGGCAACCCTCACCTGGAAAGCGGCGACACCATCTATCTGTGCACCGCCGACGCCGAGGGCAACATGGTGAGCCTGATCCAGTCCAACTACCGCGGCATGGGTTCCGGCCTATGCCCCGACGGCCTGGGCTTCTGCTTCCAGGATCGCGGCCAGCTCTTCGACCTCGAGCCGGGGCGCGCCAACAGCTACGAGCCAGGGAAGCGCCCCTTCCACACCATCATTCCGGCCTTCGTCACCCAGGACGGTCAGCCGCTGATGGCCTTCGGCGTGATGGGCGGCGCCACCCAGCCGCAAGCGCACGCCCAGATCGTGGTCAACATGGTCGACTTCGGCATGAACCTGCAGGAGGCCGGCGACGCGCCGCGCATGCTGCACAGCGACTCCAGCCAGCCGACCGGCGAGCGGATGACCAACGGCGGCGACCTGGCGCTGGAGCGCTGGTACTCGGACGAGGTCCGGGCCGAGCTCGAGAAGCGTGGCCACAAGCTGCGTTATCGCCGCGGGGCCTTCGGCGGCTACCAGGCGATCTTGCGAGATCTGGCAACTGGGGTGTACGCCGGTGCCAGCGAGTCGCGCAAGGACGGCCACGCGGCCGGTTATTGATCGGCGGAATTCTGCGCGACGCGCAGGCCCTGCGGCCCGTCTGTCGAGGGGAGCCTCGCTCGTCTCGACTCTTTCCGATCTCTTCCCATGTCCAAATCCCCTCTCCTTTCCCTCCTGGGCCTTGCTGCGCTCGCGCCCGGCGCCCTCGCTCAAGCCGGCGGCCTGTGGTCCGAGCTGGACGAGACGCGTGGCCCCGAATTGCGCTCGCACTACGGCTTTTCCGTCGCCTTTCTCGACGACCTCAATGGAGATGGGGTTTCCGAGATCCTGGTCGGCGCGCCGCTGGCGACGAACGGAAGTACGACCAGCGACGGCTACGCCGAAGTCCTCGACGGCGCCACGCGCGCGGTGCTGCGGACCCATCTGGGCGTCTCCTCCCCCGGCGGCGCGCTGGGCTACGAGACCACCCGCCTCGGCGATCTCGACGGGGACGGGATCGGCGACTACGCGCTGGGCGAACCGAATGGTTCGGCGAGCCGCGACCGCATCGGATTGGTGCACGCGTACTCGGGCGCGACCGGCGATCTGATCTGGACCGCGGAGGGATCGCAGCCCTGGGCGGATTTCGGCGCCGAGATCGTCGCCACTGCCGACGTGTCGGGTGATGGCATCCCCGATCTCGTCGTCAGCGAGCGCGACTGGTCGCGCAGCATCTTCGAGCAGTACTTCGGCCGGGTTCACCTGCTGTCCGGCGCCGACGGCTCGCGCCTGCACACGCTGCACGGAGCCGAGACCCGCGATCAGCTCGGGCAGCGCATCGGCCTGATCGGCGACCTCGATGGCGACGGCGTCCAGGAGCTGGGCATCCATCGACGCGGGCCCGCCTATGACACGCCGGGCTACCTGGCGATCTACTCGCTGATGAGCATGGAGCGCCTGACCGAGCTCGTCGGGCCGCCCGCGCAGATCTTCGACCTGACCGGTTGGGGGCAGTCCTTCTGCGGGCTGGGCGATCTGAATGGTGACGGCCATGACGAGTTTGCGATCACCGCCGAGACCGAGGATGCCTTCCCGTGGGTCAACTCCGGCTCGGTCACGGTCTACGACGGCCGCACCGCGGAGCTGGTCTGGAAGCGGAAGACCGATGTGAACTACGGTTACTTCGGCCGCCAGATCGCCAACGCCGGGGATCAGGACGGCGATGGCGTCCCCGACCTGCTGGTGTCCGAGCCGGGCCGCTATCCGGGCGGCGCGGTGCACCTCCTGTCGGGGGTGGATGGCCGCAGGCTGGCGGTGCTCGAAGGCGAGGGAAACTCCGATGTCTGGGGCTTCGCGCTCGACGCGGGCGCCGACCTGGACGGCGACGGGATCAGCGAGTTTCTGATCGGCGCCCTGGAGGACGACGTCTTCCGCACCTTTGAAGGTCGCCTGGAGGTCGTCTCGTGGAACCGGCTGATCACTCCCAGCGCGCGGGTGGCCAGCAACGGTCAAGGCGGCAGCCTGTCGATCGACGCCCACTTCCCGGCCAGTGAAGCCGGCGCGTCGTATCAGCTGATGCTCTCCACCTCCGGTACCGGGCCGGTCTTCGTGCAGGGGCTGGCGGTGCCGCTGACGCGCGACCAGCTTTTCGGCCGCTCCAACCGCGGCAAGCTCGGCAGCAACTTCGCCAACGCGGTCGGCACGTTGAATGCCGCCGGCGATGCGCAGATTGACTTCGCCTGGGCGCCCGGCCACTTCACCGGCCAGGTCGGGCGCAGTTACTGGGCCTGCGTGGTCAGCTTCGACGCGGCCGGGCCGCGCCTGGCGTCGGCCGCCGCCGCGATCACCATCGTGCGCTAGTCCGCCGCCGTCGCGGGGCCGGCCGGCGGGTCGGCTTCGCGACTCGCGTGGACCTGAAAGAGCTGCCGTGCGCGATCCTGCGACCAGCCATAGAGCGCGAGCCTGGGGAAGCGGAAGATCCGCCCCTGCAGCGGGAGGCTGCGCGCCCACTCGAGGCCCTGCTGCCGCGTGGCCTCGCCGGCCCGACGCTGCGGTCGCGCCAGAGTCAGGTGGGCTTTCACCGGGCGCGCAACGCGGCGCACTTGCGCTGCGCCCGGCAGCCCCGACTCCTGCGCGGCCTGCCAGGCCAGCGGGCGCACCGCGGCGATCCAGCCTTCGACCTCTTCGCGCCCCCTCCCCAGCAGCGCCGACAGGGCTGAGTAGTGCTGAGGATTCCCCATCGGCACGAGCTCGGTCAGCTCCGCCTCGAATCCCGGGAATGGCTGCTCCGCGAGGGCTTCCCATGCCGCCTGCGCGACCGCAGCCCCACAACGCCCCAGGAATGCCACGGTCAGGTGCAGGTCCTCGGGAGCAAACAGCCGGATTCCGGCCGGCGGATCGCGCGGCAAACGCGCATCCCCTTCGGCCGTCAGTCCCAGGAACCAGTTGCCGTCCTCGGTCATGGCAGAGGTCGCCAGCGCACGCCTTCGATCCGCGCGCTGGTCTGAAAGCAGCTGATGCCCAGACGCCCGACGGGCTGCACTTCGGTGCGCAGCGAAAACGCCACCCCGTCCCGGAGCTGCTCGAACAGCGGCTCCTCATCGACCCAGGCACGGATCGCCTCGCCATCGACGCGGACACGCAGGCGGTAGCTGCGGCCCGGCTGGAAGTCGCGGAAGCTGCGGCTGGCATTCATCGAGGCGTCCTGACCATCGACGCAGGACAGCCCGCACAGAGCGCCGCCCCAGCCGCCCAGCACCACGCTCACTTCCGAGTTACCGAGGGGAAGATTGAGCGCGCAGAAGAAGTCGCTGCCATCCAGCCGCGCTGCCCGGACCTCGATCTCGTAGTGCGGCGACAGGGGCAACTCGCCGGACCAGCGGACGCCCGTGAGCGGCGATCCGAAACGCATCGTCAGCGCGGGGCCGGCAGCTTCGTACTCGACCTCTCCTTCGCCGCCGAAGGACACGGATTCCCAGTGCGTGGCGAGCAAGGGAAGCTCGTTCCAGGGTGCCGCACCCTGCTCGCGCGGTGCATGGCAGGCGGCCGCGGCCAGCAGGCACAAGCCCAAGGCCTGGGGCAGGAAGAAGGGGAACGCCGCGCGCATCGTTCGTCTAAGGTGAAGTGCCGGCGCAGGGCTTGCAAGCGCTGCCGCCGATTCACGCTGCCCCACCGCTTCTCTGCTCCGTGATTCACCGCGCCTTCCTTCTGGGCTTGCTGCTCGCCCTCATCCCCGCCTGCTCCGACCACGCCGAGCCGGAACAGAGCGGCCTCGACCACGCGCCGCGCCTGGTCGACCTCAGTCAAGTGCAGGCCGAACTCGCGCAGCTCGAGGGTCAACCCTACCTGCTCAACTTCTGGGCGCTCTGGTGCGCACCGTGCGTCGCCGAGATGCCCGCCCTGATCGAGGTCGCCGAAGAGTTTGCGGACCAGGGCCTTGCCTTCGTCACCATCAACTACGACGTGATGGTGCCCGTCGATGACATCGAGGGCACGCTGGCCCGGGTCGCCGAGTTTCAGAGCCAGCGCGGCCTCGACGCCGCCGTTCTGGTCTACGACGCCGACGACTACGACGGCATCAACGATGCCCTCCAGCTCCCGGGCCCCATCCCGGTCACCCTCGCTTTCGATGCAACCGGCCAGGAGGTCGCGCGTATCGAAGGAGCCGCCGAGCACGAGCAGTTCCGCGAACTGGCGCGCACGGCGCTGGGCTTGACTGCCGCCCCCGCGTCAGGCTCCTCTCAGTAACTACCTTCCACCACCCAGAACCTCATGATGCTTTCCACTCTCCTGGGGGCGGCCCTGCTGCAGACCAGCACACCGCCTTCCGAGCCCATCACCTTGCTGGTCAACTACCACTCCCGCCCCGACGACGCGGAGCTCGACTGGTACCGCGCCCAGGGCGCGACGATCAAGTATCGCTATTCGATCATTCCCACCCTGGCGGTCATTGCCGACGAAAGCCTGATCGAGTCCATCACCGACCGCCCGAATCTTCACTACATCGAGGAAGACACTTCCTACGAGATCTTCGACATCGACAACACCTGGGGTGTCGAGTGGATCGGCGGGCGCTACACCCTGGCCTCCGGCTACAACGGAGCAGGCATCAAGGTCGGCGTCATTGATACCGGCATTGACTACAACCACCCGGAGCTTGCCAGCGTCTACGCCGGCGGCTGGGACTTCGTCAACAACGACGCCGACCCCATGGATGATCACTTCCATGGCACCCACGTCAGCGGCACGATCGCCGCGCAGGAAGATGGGACCGGCGTGGTCGGGGTCGCGCCCGCGGTCGAGATTTATGCGCTGAAGGGGTTCAGCGCGAGCGGCAACGGCGTGGCAAGCGACCTGATTGCCGCGGTCGATTGGACGACCGTCAACGGCATGGACGTCGTCAATAACAGCTGGGGCGGTGGGCACACCTCGACCATGCGTGATGCCTTCGATGCCTCGATGGCCGCCGGCGTCATTCACGTCTGCGCCTCGGGCAACAACTACGGCTTCGGCGGTGTGTCCAACCCGGCCCGCTATGCCAGCACCTATGCCATCGGCGCCATGGACATCAACGGCAAGCTCGCGCCGTTCTCTAACCGCGGCCCCGAAGTCGACTTTGCCGCGCCCGGCGTCGACGTGCTTTCGGCCAACCTGGGCGGCGGCTACACCACCGCCAGCGGCACTTCGATGGCCTCCCCGCACGCCTGCGGCGTGGTCGCGCTGCTGCTCGCGCACGGCAACCTCGTCGACGAAGACGGCGACGGCCACCTGTTTGAAGAGGTCCGCAATCGCATGGCCAAGGTCGCGATCGACCGCGGCGATGTCGGTCGAGACAATCGATTCGGCTGGGGCGTCGTCAATGCTCCAGGCTCGATGGTCGAACCCATGTTCCTGCAGATCGGCGAAGCTCAAGCCGGCCAGGCAGTCGGCGTCCAGGCCACCGGCTGCACGCCCAGCGACACCGTCACCTTCCTGCACGGCTTCCGCCCGGGGCGTTTTGACTTGGCCAGCGCTGGCACGCTAATTGGGATTCGTGGCCCGCAGGTCGTCCGTACCGCGACTGCGGATGCGGCGGGCTTTGCTGGGGTGTATCTGACGGTCCCGGGCAACCTCTCCGGGTTGCTGACCTACGTCCAGGCGATCGAGACCAGCTCGAACACCTCGCAGGTGGTGCCGATCCTGGTGCAATAGCGAGTCTGACCCCCTTGAGTGGGCTCATTGCTGCGCCATCCGCAGCGGCCAGCGCCACCTCAGGACTTCCTTTAGCTGCCACCGCTGATCACAGACCCCTGCCGATTGGGCAGGGGTCGTTCTCGTCTTCACCGTCACGCCGCGGACGTAGTTCCGGTAAGCCGTCCACAGCCAGGCGTGTCGCTGGAGCCCCTTGATCCTCTTCGCGGCGCCCCAGCTGCGCCGCACGAGGCAGGACATGCCATCCCGCATCATCGCGAGAGTGTGATTAATCGGGAAGAGTAAGTTCCGATAGTCACGACGTTTGCGGCTGTCCGTCGTGCGGTGATAGAGCG
>MDTD01185248.1_pt1 | contig 11972 bp, 10 predicted proteins | sample 811221 | NCBI WGS metagenome assembly MDTD01 (sample SAMN05326646, study PRJNA326480) | marine metagenome | isolation source: seawater | place: Pacific Ocean: South West | collected 2011 | reverse complement strand
TGATCATCTCGACCGACTGGGACGAGTTCAAGACGCCGGACTTTGAGAAGCTGGCGTCCGTTATGAATGGCAAGGTCATCTTCGACGGTCGGAACCTGTACCGCCGCCAGCAGATGGGCCAGCTCGGTTTCCATTACTACTCGGTGGGTCGCCAGCCGGTGCTGCCCGCCTGAGAATTGACAGAATCCGAATCTGTGAAAGCCTCTCGCAAAGCGGGAGGTTTTTTCTTTCGATCCGCGGACCCGGGGTGAACTAGAATGCCCCCATGGCGCCCCGCATCTTCCGTTTCTACCAGCGTCACCGCATCGTCAATGTCAATCTCAATATCATCGGCGCGGGCCTGCTCGCGGTGGCGATCTCGAAGCTCCCGGTCCATTGGCTGAGCGTGATGATCGGGGAACAGCACAAGTTCATCAATTCCATCGTCGCGGCTGTGGTCGATGGCATTGTCGACATCGGGCTCTATTTCGTGCTTCACTGGATCGCCAATCACTGGGGGCCCATCAAGCATGAACGCAAGGCCAACGCCAGACGCGACGAGGACGGCGAGCTGATCGAGGATTCCGCCAAGTTCTGGCGCGAGGCGAGCCTCGTCCAGTTCGAGCGGCTCACGCTCACACCCGTTTTCTACCTCTTTGCCATCGGAGGCATGTGGGGCCTTCAGCACTACGGCATACGCGCGAGCTGGGCGTTCGTCCTCTCGTTCTCCGTGGGCCTCGTCGTCACACGCGTCATGCACACCTGGTGGGCCCTCCGCACCGGCAGGTTCGAGCCGCTGCCCATGTTCGCCAACGGCAGGAACGGCAAAGCCAAAACCGGCCCCGCCCGCACCGATGCCAAGACCGAGCCCAAGGCCGGCGACAACTCCGACGCGGCGTGAGACTCTGCCCCTCTGTGCCACGGCCGTGTCGGCCGTGCTCTATTCGATAGTCGCTGATGAACACGGCTGACACAGCCGTGGCACGAGATGGGGTAGGCTTCGCAACCATGTGCGGCATCGCGGGCATCATCAGGCTTCACGACCTCAGAGACGGCGCTCCATTGCCGCCGCTGGAATCCATACCTGAGGAGTGGCTTGATGTTCTGGATGAATCGATCAGGCACCGGGGCCCCGACGGGGCCGGCCGATTCCGAGACCGCTCCCTCAACCACGACGGCATCGTCATCGACGTCGCCCTCGTCCACCGGCGTCTAAGCATCATCGACCACGCGGGCGGGCACCAGCCGATGGTCCACGACGGCGAGCGTTTACGCCCCGACCTGACGTATCAACCGGGCGAGACGCCCGTCCTCGCGCACGAGGTCGAGCCGAACAAGCCGCTGGTCGCGGTCGCGTTCAATGGGTGCATCTACAACCACCATGAGCTGCGACAGGAGCTTGAGGCGAAGGGTCACGTGTTTGAGACGGATCACTCGGACACGGAGGTGCTGGTGCATGGGTGGAGGGAGTGGCAAGACGAGCTCTTTACACGAACCGATTCCATGCACGCGGCTCTATTCTGGGAACGTCAGGCGTGGGGTTTCGCACTTGCGCGTGACCCGGCGGGCGAGAAGCCGCTCTATACACGCGACATAGAGGGCAAACACGACCGCGTCTTCGCTGCGGCCTCGACCGTCCCAGGACTCGTCCGACTCGATCGCCAATTCGGCGCGGTCACTGACGCGATCGATGCACGCGAGCTCGGATGGTGGATCGCCATGGGCTCTGGCGAAGGCAGCCCAGACCGATCGGGCGAAGAGGTGCCGCCCGGAGAGCTCCAAAGACTCTACATCGACAACAAACAGTCGCCGACCGTCTGGGGCGTGCAGTGGGATCCGCTCGATCCCGATGAGTTCGCGTCGAAAGTCTCTCCCGAGCAATCTTCTCCACCCCCTTCACAACCCAAGCCGCTCACTATCGAGAGGCTCGACGAGCTGATCGCCGAATCGGTGGCTTCACGGCTTGCGGCGGACGTGCCGCTCGGGCTCCTGCTCTCGGGCGGGCTGGATTCGGCGGTCATCGGCGCACACATCGCCAGGATCGCGCCCGACACAATCGCGATCACGGTGCGCATGCCGATCGCTGGCTACGACGAATCCGAGAAAGCGGCCGAGACGGCCCAAGCCCTCGGACTCAAACACACCGTCGTCGAGTGCGAGCCGAACGCGGCCGATGACTTGCTCCGTCTGATCCCCGCGCTCGGGCTCCCATTCGGCGACAGCTCGCTGCTCCCGACAAGCTGGGCGTGCAAAGCCGCGAGCGAGTCGTGCAAAGTGCTCCTCGGTGGCGACGGCGGCGACGAGTTATTCGCCGGGTACGAACGCCACCGCATCGCACGCCTGCCTGCGATCGCCCAGATCGCGCTGGCGTGCATCCCGTCCGCATGCCTCGATCGGCGCGATTCGAAATCGATCTCATCGAAACTCGCGCGTCTCGGTGTCGCGGCACGCGGTGGTGGCTACGAGGATCTGCTGGCGATTTTCCCATCCAGAGATTATGAAAGACTCCGCACGAACCTCGCCGGACGGACCCGGTTTTCGCGACTGCGCTGCGACGCTCGGCACCGAGATTTCCGGGACTACCTGCCGTACGACCTGCTCCGCAAAACCGACACCGCTTCGATGGCGGTCGCCCTCGAGGTCCGTACGCCGTTCCTCGCGCGTGAACTGGTCGAGGCCGCACTGCGCACACCGCTGGACGTCCTCATGCCGGGCGGCGAGCGCAAGGGCCTGCTCAAACAGGTCGCCCGCAAGTACCTGCCCGACCACATCGTCGACCGCCCCAAGCAGGGCTTTGCCATCCCGATCGGCGAGTGGTTCCGCACCGACTTCGGCTCGATGCGCACGCTCCTCTACGACCACCTCGAATCGAGCGACCCCTTCCCGGGGCTCGCCGAGGCGGGCGTGAACATCAACATGGACTTCGTACAGACCATGCTCCGCGAGCACGACGCGGCGGGCGAGAAGACGATCAACCCCTGGCACGGGCGCGACCACTCGCAGCGGCTCTACATGCTCCTGGTTCTTTCGATCTGGTCGAAGTGGCTCCAATCCATTCGGTGACCATCCGGGTGCCACGGCTTGTTCGTCCTCGGCAAGCCGTGTAGTCAGCGACCATCAGCACGGGTTGCAAGACAACCCGTGGCACCCATCCTCATCCGGTAGAATCTCACTATGAACGCACTCGAAAAACTCCGCCAGGTCGTTGACGAGATCCAGGCCAATACAGACCCGCTCAAACTCCAGGGACACTGGGATCTTGCGGTGCGGCTGATCTCGCGGTTCCCGGTCGATCAGGACGCCGCGATGGAGGCGTACAAGGCCAAGGACTTCGCGGCATTTGATGCGCTCGTGCGCTCGGTCGAGGCGCCGCCCAAGAAGGACGACAACACCGCCGAGCCGGTCGAGGTGACGCACGAGATGCGCGAGGCGCTCAAGGCCTTCCGCAAGCGGCTGAAGCTCACGCGGCTGGACGACGAGTCGCGGCTGGGCAGCAACAAGCTTTCGGGAGGTCGGCACTCGCAGATCGACGCGATCGTGCCGCCCAATGAGTACCCGGAGAAGGTCTGGAAGGATCTGGCCCGGGCGGGCGTTTTGCGCCACACGGGGCAGGGCTTTTACGAGCTCGTGCCCGACGCGGCCCTCTGACGCGCCCCGTTGCGCTTCATCTGCTTCCGATCCAGCAGCCACGCGGCAAAGGCGTGCGCGAGTTTTGTTGCGCGTGCGTGATGCGTCACAACAACGAGACGCTTGTTCTTCTCGATGGCCCGGACCACACGCTTGGCGACGATGTCGGGCGACACGCTCAGGTAGCCGGGCTGCTTGCGTCGGCCCGAGGTGCGTCCCTGCTCCTTGGCCGAAGTGTAGAGGTTGCTCTTGACGAGCCCCGGGCACACCACGGACACGCCGATCTCGGGTGAGAGTTCGGTCCGCAGCGTGAGTCCGAATCCGACGAGGGCGTATTTGCTTGTGCAGTAGGCGGTCATGTTCCGCTTGGGTGTGAGGCCGAGGATGCTTGAGATGTTGACGATGTGAGCGCCGGGTCTGCGGCGCATGGCGGGCAACAGGCCGTGGATGAGTCGTGCTGGTGCATCCAGATTGATGCGCATGAGCCGATCCCATTCCGTGATCGGCATGGTTTCGAACGGGTCGAACCAGAGTATGCCCGCGTTATTGATGAGCAGATCGATCGGCCCGCCTTCTTCGACGAAGCGTTTGGCGAGGACGTCCACCTCATCGCTGTCCGCCAGGTCGAGCACGTGCGAGCCGAGCACAGCGGGTCCCAGTTCATCGCAGATGCGCCGAAGCCCTTCCCCGTCGACATCAACGAGTTCGAGTTCACAGCCTTGCCTAGCCAGCTCCCGCGCGATCGCCCGGCCGATCCCCGAGGCGGCTCCGGTCACAATCGCGCGCTTGCCCGCGAGGGATTTCATACCCCTCACTTCGGGTCAACGGAGCGGTACGCATCAATGACCGCCTGTTCCCCCTCGACACCGGCCTTGCTGTTGCCGTGCTCCATGCCGTAGATACCCGTAAAGCCCTTGTCCTTGATGTGTTTAAAGACTTTGGAGTAGTGAATCTCGCCCGTGGTCGGCTCACGCCGCCCGGGGTTGTCGCCGATCTGGAAGTAGGCGATCTCCTCCCACGCGCGATCGATGTTGGGGATCAGGTTTCCCTCGGTGATCTGCTGGTGGTAGAGGTCGCACAGGATCTTGCAACTCGGCGAGTTCACTCCCCGGCAGATCTGGTACGCGTGCGACATCTTCGAGAGCAGCATGCTCGGGTGATCTCGCGGGTTCAGCGGCTCGAGCACCATGACGAGGCCGTGGGGCTCGAGGATCTCCGCGCCACGCCGCAGCTGTTCGACGGCGTAGGCGGTCTGGTACTCGAGATCGATGCGCGGGTGCTGCGTGCCGGGGACGACGGTCATCCATTTCGCGTTGACGCGTTGTGCGACGGGCACCGCCTCTTCACACGCCTTGACGAAGTTGTCCATGTCCTCCTGCTTGCCCTGACTGAATGTCGGGCCCCACGCCGAGGCGGGGTTCAGGACGAAGACGCCCATCGTCATGCCGAGGCGTTGCATGGCCTCGGCGATGCGGGTCTGCTCCTCGACGCTCCGCCCGCCCATGCCGTTGTCTTCCCATGCGGTAAAGCCCTGGGCGGCAGCGAATTCGAGCTGCGCGACGGGGTCGTCGCCGGCGTGGTGACGGAACATGCCAAAGTGCGGCGCAAAGTGCACCGAGAACTTCTCTTCTTCGTTGCGATGCGTCGTCATGCCCGATGCCTTGAGCGCCGCTCCTGAGGCCACCGCCCCACTCGCGGTCGCGATGAATGTTCGCCTGTCCATGCTCACGTTCCCCTTGTTCAAACCAGCGGCGTGGAGCCGGGCATCGGGATCTCACCCACCGCCAGATCGCCGAACTCATACTTAGCGGGAGACAGGTCGAGTTTCGAATTCATCGCCTGTTCCCAGGTCACCTGCTTGCCGGTGTAGGTGCTCATGCGACCCATGATTGCTGTCAATGTGCTCTCGGCGACGCGCTTGGCCTCGTTCAGGTAGGGCCCATCGCCCGTGATCGACGCGACGAGATCGGTGTGCTCCTGCTCGTACGGGTTGCGGTTCTCGGCGTCGAAGCGCCAGTTGCTCTGGCCCTCCATGACCGCGTAACCCGGGCGCGAGACGCTTGTGCCCTTGGTGCCCCGCAGGACTTCCTCGACTCGGACCGCGCAGCCGTCGATCTGACGGCACATGCTCATGCAGCTCGAGCCGTCGGCGTATTCGAACTCGATCGCGAAGTGGTCGAAAATGTTGCCGTACTTCTCGGCCGTGCGGATCTGACGCCCGCCCATGCCCGTCGCCTTGACGGGAGGCCCGCCCTTGGCCCAGTTGATGACGTCGATGTTGTGGATGTGCTGCTCGCAGATGTGGTCTCCCGAGAGCCAGCAGAAGTAGAGCCAGTTCCGGCACTGCCACTCCATGTCGGAGTACTCGGGTTTGCGGTCGTGGACCCAGAGCCCGCCCTGGTTCCAATAGCACTGCGCGCCGACGATGTCGCCAAGTTCGCCGTTCTGCACGCGCTCCATGAGCGCCAGGTACGATGCCTCATGACGGCGCTGCGTGCCGGCGACGACGGAGAGCTTCTGCGCCTGGGCGCGTTCGGCGGCCTCGATCACGGTGCGGATGCCGGCGGGATCGACCGCGACGGGCTTCTCCATAAAGACGTGCTTGCCCGCGTCGATGGCGGCCTTGAAATGGATCGGCCGAAAGCCCGGGGGCGTGGCGAGGATGACGTAGTCGATGTCCTTGATCGCCACGAGCTTCTGGTACGCGTCGAAGCCGGTGAAGCAGTGCGCATCGTCGATCGAGACGCGCTGGCTCGCGTCTTCGCGGCCTTCGAGGTAACCGCGCGAGCCGTTCAGGCGGTCTTCGAAGAGGTCCGCGAGGGCGACGATTTTGACAGCGGGGTGCGCTTCGATCGCGTTAGCCGCGGCTCCGGTGCCCCGCCCGCCGCAACCGATGACGCCCACGCGGACCGTGTCGTCCGCACGGCGCAGGGTGTTTGCGGCAAACGCTGGTGAGATGAGCGAGCCCACTCCAATCGCCGCGCCGGCCTTGACCACATCACGCCTGTTCCAGTTCGTTGCCATCTCACGCTCCTTCAAACGTCAGCACCTGATCCATTCTGCGGGCGATGCCCGCGAGGCGCTCGGCCCCGCCGCCCCCGACCTCTGCCGAGGCCCAGCCACGATACCCGATCCTGTCCAATGCTTCGCGCACCGCGGGCCAGTCGCAGTCGCCCTCGCCGATCTCGACGCCGAAGCCCTTCCAGAGGCCCTCGTTGTCGCGCTTGGACCGACTGAACTCCTTGACGTCGAGTTTGAGAATGCGAGCACCGAGTGCATCAATCCACTGCTCGGGCCAGGCGTAGTTGACGATGTTGCCCACGTCGAAGTACCAGCCGACGTGATCGCTCTCGAATTCGTCCACATACCGCGCCGCCTCGAGCGGGCTCAGCAGGAAGTTGTTCCACACGTTCTCGAACGCGATCGCGACGCCGAGCTCCTCCGCCAGCGGCACGAGTTTGCCGATCTCTTTCTGGCTCAACCGGTACGCGTCCGCGTAGCTCATGCCCTTGCGCACGACCGCGGGCACGACAAGCACCGTTGAGCCGCCCACTTTCTTGCAGTCGCGGATCGCGGTCTCCAGAGCCGCCCGCCCCTCGGCCCGCACGCTCTCGTCGGGGTGGTTGAAGGGTTTGCCCCAGTGCGCCGAATCGACGACGCCGGGGATCGCGATGCCCACCGCGTCTCGCGCCTCGATGACCTCGTCGAGATCGAGCCCGCTCGGGCTATCGAGTTCGACGCCGTCGAAGCCTGCATCTCGGGCGAGTTCAAATTTCTCTCGCACGGTCTCGCCCGCGCCGATCATGCCGAACTTGAGCGACTTCAAGATCCTCGGCCCCGAACCTTCCGGGTTGGCTCGCCACCTTTCGGGCTGTGCAAAGGCCCTCCCCGTGCGCGCAGCCACACCCGCCGCGGCGGCAGTCAGCAGAAACGAGCGGCGGTCAATGGGCATCGAGTCGCTCCTATGCAAACTTCGTCACGCCAGGCACAGCGATGCTCGGCCTCGGTCGATCGCCGAACGTGAACGGATCCGGGTTCAGGTTCTCGGCGCTCTCCATCGCTTGTTCCCAGGTCACGACCTCGCCCGTGTAAGCGGCCATGCGGGCCATGATCGCCATCAGCGTGGTGTGCGACATGCGCTCGCCGTCGTTGATCGGGTTGTTGTCGCGGATGGACGCGAAGAGCACATCGTGCTCGCGCTGGTACATGTCGTTGGCGACCGCCTCACCCCTCCATTTGTTGGCGCCCTCGATCACGTGCTGCCCGGTCCAGGGCTGCATCGTGCAGCGTCCGTCGCTGCCAAGAAAGTACGCCGAGTTGTCCGAGGGGGTATTTGGCCAGTGCCTGCACATGTGGTACGCGCGTTGACCATTGGCGTACTCGTACGTCACGCTGAAGTGATCGAAGACGTTGCCTGTCTCCGGGATATCTGGACGTGTCTGGCGCCCGCCGACCGCCCAGCACTTGACGGGCGGCTCGTCCTGCATCGCCCAGGCGATCCAGTCGATCGCGTGCACCGCCTGCTCGACGATGTGATCGCCCGACAACGGCGTGAAGTATTGCCAGTTGCGCAGCTGGAACTCCGTCTCGCTCCAGTCGTCCTGCTTCGGGTTGGGACGCACCCAGCCGGTGGTGTTGTATGTCGTCTGGATCGTGTGCAGATCGCCCACGCCACCCTCGTGCAGCTTGGTCATCGTCTCCTTGCACTGGTCCTGGTAGCGCCAGCAGAAGCCCGACATGACCGCGAGGCCCTTGTCCTTTGCCTTGCGCGCCGATTCCAGCACCTGCCGCACACCCGGCGCATCGACCGCTACTGGCTTCTCGCAGAACACGTGCTTGCCCGCCTCGATCGCGGCTGCGAACTGCATCGGGCGAAAGGCGGGAGGCGTCGTCAGCAGCACGACGTCGCACTCGTCGATGACTTTCTGGTACGCATCGAACCCGACGTGCATGCGCTCGGCGGGGACCTCGATCGTGCCCGAAGGTTGGCCACCCTCTTCCGCGTGCGCATCCAGCCCCGCCTGCACGCGGCCGAGGCTCGTCTCGATCCGCCCGCCGATGGCCTCGCCCGCCGACCAGAGCATCGCGTTCGGGTCGGCCTTGAGCGCCTGGAGCATCGCCCCCGTGCCGCGCCCGCCGCAACCGACGACGCCCACGCGGAGCGTGTCGCGCCTGGGGTTCATGATCGATCCGAGCGCCGAGCCAGCGACGAGCCCCGTTGCGCCAAGAGCCGCGGCCCCTTTGACGAACTCACGCCGATGGATGCTGTCATTCGCCATCCGATGCTCCTTCATCTGCGCTCGAATCCACGACAAAGCGAAACCCGACCCAGCTGCAATCGGCGAGCCACCACTGGCTTTTGGGGATCTGCGGGTCGCTCGCGTTCCAGCTCGAGGTCTGCTTCTGCGACGACGTCGGCGTGCACTCCTCGGCGGGCTGCTTGTAGCTGCCGCCCATCGCGTAGGGACGCTTCTCGTCCGTCTCCACCCACTCGGCGACGTTGCCCAGCGTGTCGTACAAGCCGAACGCGTTCGGCTCGAGCGAAGCGACCGGGTGCGTCGTGTACTCGGCGTTCTCCTTGGACCACACGCCCCCGCCCTCTGCCGACGCCAGGTGCACCCACTCGGCCTTGGTCGGCAGACGGCTCGCGACGCCCGTGTGCTCGCCCAGCCACTCGGAGAACCTGCGGGCCGCGTGGAGCGTCATGCCCATCGCCGGGTAACCCTCGTGCCCGAGCCCGCGGTCCGGCGGCACGTAGGGCTTGCTGGGCCGTGTCACCGCGTCGGCGCCCTTGCCCACCGATTCACGCTCGCTCTCGGGCTTGTCGAGCTCGTAGAGAAAGACGTCGTACAGATCCCACGTGACTTCGTGGGGCAGCACCCAGAGATCGGGCACCTCGTGCGACTCGCCACCGACCTCGACCACGCCGCCCGGCACACGGACGAGCTCAAAGGTCACGGTGGTGCCCGGCACCTCGATCGTGCGCGTTTCGTGCTCGGTCTCGACCGCCTGCGCGGACGCCTGCGGCGGAAAGGCTGCTAGGCTCAGACCCATGAGACCGATCACGACACTGGCTCTTGTTCTCATCACGTTCACTTTGCTCCTGGTCGGGTGCAGGACCGATCCAAACGGGCCTCTGCCCCCCGCAGCCGACCGCCCCGAGCCTACCGCGATCCGCTTCGAGGACGCAAGGATCAGCATGGGCGGCAAGGCCAGAATCGTGGTCTACGCGCCCGATCGGTACCGTGCGACGCTCGCAACGATCGCAGCGTTTCGTGAGATCGCCCGGCAGGAAGAGATCCTCAGCGACTACATGCATAGCAGCGTGTCACGCGTGCTCGTAGAGAAGGCACCTAACGAGTGGCACGATGTAAACCCGGACCTCGTCAAAGCCCTCGCGCTCTCGCGCGGGGTGTGGGAGGTATCAGGCGGCGCGTTCGATCCGACCATCGGGCCCGTCACGCATCTCTGGCGGCCCGCCTTCAAATCTGGCACACTGCCGGACACCGACGCGCTCGGACTTGCACTCGAACGCGTCGGGATGCAGCACCTCGAACTCGACGAGGAGCACAGCCGCGTGCGATTCGACCGCGATGGCATGCTGCTCGACTTCGGGGGCGTCGGGAAGGGCTTTGCCGCAGAGAAGGCGCTGGATGTATTGCGTGAGCACGGCTGCCCAAGTGCTCTCGTCGATCTGGGGGGCGATCTTGCCCTGGGCAACCCGCCCCCGGGCAAGGAGGGCTGGCGCATTACGATCGACAACGGGCTGGAGCTGCCCCACGAGGTGCTGCTGGCGAACGTGGGCGTGGCGACGTCGGGCGATCTCTACCGTCATGTCGAGATCGACGGCGTCCGGTACTCGCACATCGTCGACCCGAAGACCGGCCTCGGGCTGACCCGGTCGGTGGCGGTCACCGTCATCGCGCCCACGCCCTGGCTTGCAGATGCTCTGGCCAGCGCCGCGAGCGTGATGGGCGAGTCGGGCCTCGAGACGCTCCAGGCCGCCTATCCGCGGGCGGAGATCTTCCTCCGGGAAGCCCCCGAGAAGCCCGAAATTCCGTGAATGCCCGCCCGGCGCGCGTAGTATCCCCGAGACCCAGGAGAGCCGCGTTCCGATGACTACAACAGCCCAATCGCCCCACCAGACCCTCGACGCCGTCGTGATCCGGTTCTGCGGCGACTCGGGCGATGGCATGCAGCTCGCCGGCGGGGAATTCACCGCCACATCGGCCGTATTCGGCAACGACATCGCCACCTTCCCAGACTTCCCAGCCGAGATCCGCGCCCCCAAGGGCACGACCTTCGGTGTCTCCGGGTTCCAGCTCCAGTTCGCCTCCCACGAGGTCTTCACGCCGGGCGACCGCGTCAACGCTCTCTTCGCGATGAACCCCGCCGGCTTCAAGACCAATATCGAGGACGTCGAGGTCGGCGGGCTCGTCATCGTCAACGAGGACGAGTTCACCGATGTCAACCTCCGCAAGTGCGGCTACCCCGAGGGATACAACCCGCTCAACGACGATCAGATCAACAGCGCACGCCAGATCGTCCGCGTCCCTATGAGCCGAATGACCCGCGAAGCACTCGCCGACACGGGGCTCGGGGCCAAGGACGTCGACCGCTGCCGAAACATGTTCGCGTTGGGCGTGGCGTATTGGATCTACCAGCGCCCGCTCGACGCGACGCTGCGCCACATCGAAGCCGAATACGGCATCAAGAAGGGCCGACCCGAGATCGCCGAGGCAAACTCGATCGTCCTCAAGGCCGGGTACCACTTCGGTGAGACCGCCGAGCTTCTGGCGGTCAAATACATCGTCCCGCCCGCCAAGCTCAAGCCGGGCAAGTACAGGCGTATCGACGGCAACAGCGCGACGGCGCTCGGCTTCGCGGCCGCGGCTCAGAAGGCCGGCAAACAGCTCGTCTACGCGAGCTACCCCATCACCCCCGCCTCCGATGTTCTGCACGCGATGGCCAGGCTCAAGCATCTAGGCGTCAAGACGTTCCAGGCCGAGGACGAGATCGCCGCGGTCTGCGCCGCGATCGGCGCGAGCTTTGCGGGCGACATCGGGATCACCGGCACGTCGGGCCCGGGTCTTTGTCTTAAGGCCGAGGCGCTCGGGCTGGCGGTGATGTACGAGCTCCCGCTCGTGGTGCTCGACGTCCAGCGGGCCGGTCCATCGACAGGCATGCCCACCAAGACCGAGCAGGCGGATTTGTTCCTGGCAATGTTCGGGCGCGCCGGCGAGAGCCCCTGCATTGTGATCGCCCCCAACAGCCCGGCGGACTGTTTCAACACCGCGGTGGAAGCCGTGCGGCTCGCCACGCGGCACATGTGCCCGGTCATCATCCTCTCCGACGCCTCCATCGCC
>MDTD01074188.1_pt1 | contig 11972 bp, 9 predicted proteins | sample 811221 | NCBI WGS metagenome assembly MDTD01 (sample SAMN05326646, study PRJNA326480) | marine metagenome | isolation source: seawater | place: Pacific Ocean: South West | collected 2011 | reverse complement strand
CCAGGTTTACCAAAATGCTCCCCAGTATCCACACCCGGGTCAATCTCCCCAGGTACCTTCACCATCAACGCCCCACAATTCTCCTGGACTTCCTGGACCTTCTCGACCTTCTGTGGAGAGTGATGATGAAGAGACGATCGAGTTTCAATCTCCCACGGGTCATTCCCATTATCTGCTCACGGAAGATGACATAGATGATAGAGCGATTCAGACTCCTCCTCCGGATCCTGATGCTCACCCCGGCGGTTATATTCAGCAACCTCAACCCCAGGGATACCCCCCTGTCGAAGAAGGGGATGAGCAACAAGTCGAGTATGAACAGTCCGAAGAGTCCGAAGAATATGAAGAGGAAGAGACCATCCAGTACCAGGTGGAAGAGGCTGATCTTCCCGGAGTGCTTGCCGCCGTGGTCAACACCATCGATATGAAAGTAGAAAATCTTTCGCAGAAAGGGGCGCAGGCTTTCTCCGTCAAAGATTTCAAACGAGCGGAGATGATTATCAAGCTCTCTGAAAGGCTGAATGAATTTAAAGAGGAAGCCAATCAGCTGCTCAGTCTCCTGGACGAGGAAGAGTAGGCGCGGGCTTTCTGCTAAGGGATATAGGTGACTATTATCTTGACGGAACTTCCATGAATGGATGATTTCCGTATGGTGCATTTTGGTTGGGGTACTGATTTTGCTCCTGGGGTGGGTAAATCAGATTCAGGATCAGGGTCCTGGCCTGGGGAGACATCACGATACCAAATCCGGTGGCTATTAGGACCAGGGTGAGGCAAGTAATGATCAGAGGCTTTAAATTCTGTTTCTTGCCTGATTTAGGCTGAGCCTTGCCGGATGCGTTTTTCGGTATCTGCATCTTCGTTGTCGTTCTTCGCTTCGCGGAGCGAGGTCTTTTCCTTATGCGACTATCTGTCTGTCCCTGTTCCCGGGTGGAAGCTTGAACCTCCAGTCTGTCTGTTCTTGCTTCTCTAGAATCTCGGACAGGACCTGTTTTTACAACCAGGCTATCGAGCGGTTTCTGGTTGTATTGCTCGGACTTAGAACCCTCCGGATCTATCATCGTTGGTGCCGGAGCGGAACTTCCCGGCGCGGTGGTGCCGGTTTTAGTCTCCCCTGGATTGAGGGGCTTCAGCTTTTGTGATTGTCGCTGCACGAATTCGGAAGGGATGAGCAAGCTGTCGGGAAGAGCGGCCGCCACAACCTGAGGGCGATTTACGGTGGTGATGAAGTCCTCTTTCTTAGCCTCTCTTGCTCTACCCTGTTTGCGAACGGTGACTGAGGCTTTTGGTTTTGTGACCGGCAGCTCTATTTGCGTTGGCGCCGGACTTGATTCAAAATCGGCTGTTTGACTCTCTCTGGTATCAGTGCCGTCCTTGATTGTGGACGGTGCCTCGGCGCTGGTGCCCATTTTTTCCCTGATGAAGTTCCAGACCTGTTTTGAGGATCTGGATGAACCGGCTTCATTTGAAAGTTCCTGGCCAGTGCTGACCTGCAGATCCTGAGGTGTTAGAGCTTTCTCCAGTTCGGTCTTTAGCTCGGTCATGGTTTGGAATCGATCATCGGGAGACTTCTGCAATGCTTTGAAAACAATCATCTCCAGAGAAGCCGGTATATTTATTCCGGGAGCTATTTCAGAAAATGGTGCTGGCGCTTCAGTCATCTGTTTTGTCATGGTCTCGACGTAGTTCTTTCCAAGAAATGGAACTTCGCCGGTCAATGCTTCGTACATGACTATTCCAAGGGAGTAAATATCGGTTCTTGTGTCGATTTTCGTGCCCATTCCCTGTTCCGGACTCATATAAATCGGACTGCCCCAGACTTCACCCAGTCTTGTCAGCTTGGAGGCGTCCTCGGCAAGCTTCGCGATGCCAAAGTCCACTATCTTTACGTAGTCCGCAGTGTCATGCATTCTAACCAGCATGATATTTCCTGGTTTCAGATCCCTGTGTATGGCTTTATGCTTGTGGGCATGGGCGACGGCAGCCGCGATTTGCACGAATATGTCCTGGAAGCGTTCCAGGGGCAAGGCTCCTTGCTTTCTTAGAACCTGGGAGAGGCTTACTCCGACAAGATAGTCCATAATGAAGTAAGGTTGACCGATTCTGCTGGTGCCGTAATCGTAGACACTGACAATACGAGGATGGTTGAGGCGGTGTAAAACTTCAGCTTCTTGCTTAAAGCGCTTGACAATGGTTTCGTCTCCAAGTCCTTGAGTTCTCAAAGCCTTCACAGCCACTATTTTGTTATTGGTCAGGTCTTTGGCTTTGTATACAAGGCTCATTCCGCCTTTTCCGAGGACGGAGAGAACATAGTAGCGATCTTTGAGGAGAGCACCGACAAGCAAGTCTCTTTTGTCCCGGGGTTTTTTGACACGAAAGCCCACGTTCTTTTTTCCTTTCTGAAAGGCGTCTTTCTTGAAAGGAACGTGGATATATCTGATTGTGTCTTCAGTTAGCATCAAGCGTTTTCGCTTGCTCCAGGGACTAGTTTTTTACCGGTTCCACTTGACTACGTAGGGCTCTAGCCATATTGAATGTTCCCAGGCGCACCGCAGAATAATCCTTTGGAGCGGTCTTTCGAGAATAGCAAATCGCGATTAGCACTATATATAATATCACTCTCGATTTAGTGCAGATGGCTTATAAAATGAGGAAGAAAGAGAATTAGAAAGTGATGGCGTTTATCAAGATCTGAACGATACCCATAACCGCTCCGATGACACCACCAAAGTATTCCAGGGCTTTTAACTCATTTTTGCAGATTCGTTTTACCAGATATTCCAGCTGCCTGGGAGTGAATAGATCAATTTTGCTGACGATCAGTCCATGCACACCAAGCTTGGGAATCGCTTGTTCCACCAGCTCTCCCAGCTCTCTTTGCAGATAAGAATAGGTGAAATTTGCCACCTGACGTTTGGTTCTATCCAGTGCTTCTTTCGGAATGCTGGCCGGATTGAAAGTGACGATGGCGTGCTGAACCGTGACCATCGCTTCATCTTCCAGTTTTCTTGAGGCATCTATTAAGTCTTCTTTGTGTTCGATGATAAATGCTTCTACGAATTCAATTACATTTCTCTTCAGACGATTCACATTGTCGAGAGGCATGGAGCGCAGATCAAAGTTGGTTATCTGAACCGCAATCTGGTGCTTCACACCGAATCGCTTTATCAGATCTTCGATAAGTTTATGGGCTTCTTTCGGCTCATTTTCCAAAAAGCTTTTCCACTCATAACAAATCCGCTTTATGCCTACGATTCTGGCCAGAAGCCTGTATGGACCTCCGGCGTACGCGTTGATAGATTCATCCAGAGCATTGATATTTTGCGGATTTAGCACTTTCAAAATAGCCAGTCTTACTTTTTCCGCAGTGAGGAAATTCTCCATGAATCGGTCGGCCAGCTCGGTTGCCTGGGTCATGTTTATACGGCTGGAGAGGACTATTTGATCAAAGACTTTATCGGTTATAGCTGGGATTCTGGTGTCATTTTTCTCTTCCAGAGATTCAATGGTTGTTTTGATGAAGTGCTGAAGTAGAGTGGGACTCAGGTGCGCCATCTCCGAGGCCAGCCTGTGCAACTTAGCTGTGTCTCGAAACTCTTTCAATAAAACTGAATCTATAAACAGGTCTACCGTTCTATATATATTCTCTTCGGTGACAAGCTCCTGGGCTCTCTTTCTAATGTCTGAGGGGGTCAGTAAGGTATCGGTGATGGTGGTTGCCACCGCCTGGGCTAACTTAGCCTGACGCTTTGGAAAGATGCCCGGAGTAAAAGGTATCTGATATTTGAGGTAGGGAACATACCAGGCTTTGTAAGGGCGAAAGAGCATTTTTACGGCGCACCAGGTTGCTATCCAACCGTGGAAGCCGAAAAGTATCGGAGGCAAAATGACATCGACAAAGATAGCCTCTCGGCTTGCAAAAAGGGCGAATAAGTCAAACCCAAAGTTCATGTCAGTTTCCGTGTACTAAATGTCTCAATGAATATTTTAACCACATTTATATATATCAAGTCTTTGAGCATTCTTATAACCATATGCTTCCGGAAGATTCCAGTTCTTGTCCGGCGCCAACTATAATTATGTCGTGGATAAAAATAACAATTACTATTTTAAAAGATCGAGGGTGCTTTCCGCCGGAATGCTTCTCAAATGTCTACTGATATCAGGTCTCTTGCTTGGCCCTGGTTGTGGACCTGGCTTTGCTCTTGGTACTGAAAAGCCCTGGAGAAAGATCGCAGAGAAAGGTGATCTGCTTTATCAGAAACGGGCTTACCATGCCGCGGCCAGTGTGTACAAGCAGGCTGTCGATATGAACAATGACAACTGGCAACTGCATCTTCGCTACGGTAGAGCGCTTTCTCGAATTGGAAGAAGCAAAGAGGCTCTGGCTGAGCTTTTTCAGGTACTTTTTCTAAACGATAAAGAGCCGCTTTTGAATGTACCGGCCCGGGCGGAGATAGCAGCTATTCTTTTGAAACAAGGGAACTATGATGAGGCTGGCGGCCAGCTAAAACAGATTCTTGAACTCAATCCGGAAGATATGGATGTGCGCGGTAACTACGCTGTTTGTCTCGAACGGCTGGGGTTCATCGAACTTGCGGTGGAAGAGTTCAATCTGGTGGCAAGGGCGAGACCGAACAGCTCGGTGGCTTTTTATAATCTTGGCAATGCGCTCTTTAAAAAAGGTGATTTTGAGCGGGCTAAATTGTCATTTAAACGGGCAATCGGACTTAATCCCAACAATTATCTTGCCATAGTGGCTCTCGGTCGCTCCCATATGGCTCTGGAAGAAAATCAACTTGCCCTCATCGTTTTGAAGAAAGCGGTGGAGCGCAATCCCTCCAACCACTATGCTTACCTGGCTCTCGGTGAGCTCTACGAAAACACGGGGGCAAAAGGTGATGCCCTGGAGGCATATAAAAAAGCTATACAAATTAGCCCAAGAGATCCCGCATCTAAAGCAGCATTGTCCAAACTGTTGGATAATTCAAAAAGTTTGGTCGCCGGAGACCGCCTGAAATTGATGAGGTAATTATTTTATGAAATTGCATGTACTGGGAGCTCTGACCTTAGGAACACTAATTCTCTTGGGCCAGGGTGGACCTTTGAGTGCCGCCGAGAAAAGCAAGCAAAGCCAGGAAGACATAAAACGGGCAATCATCAGATATAAAGCAGGTATCGGTGCCAATCCAAATAATGCGAAAACACGCATGAGTCTTGGTCAGGCTTATCTGGTGGATGGCAATCTCAAGGGTGCTCTCGAGCAATTCGAAGCCGCCTCCAAGATAATTCCCAACAAAGCTGAGCCTTATCTGGGCATGGCAAGAGTACATACCCGGCAGAAGGATGATAAGCAGGCATTAAAGGCCCTTAAGGAGGCAGTTTTAAGGGATCCTAATAATGCGGATATACATTACAAACTCGGACAGATGTATCTGCGTCTGAAAGATGACAAAGAATCGGTAAAAGCATATCGAAAGTCTATAAAGTTGGAACCCAAGTTCGGTCCCGCCCATAGAGAACTGGGAATGGTACTGGGTTTGATGGGTCAGCTAGACGATCAAATCTATGAGGAGAAGAAAGCTCTGGAGATCAATCCCCAGGATGCCGAAGCCCTCTATTACCTGGCTAACGCTTATTTGCACAAAAACAAGAGCGAAGAGGCTGCCAAATGTCTTGAGAAGTGTGTCGGTTTAGACGGCAAAAACGCTGAAGCCTTCTGGCTTTTGTCCGGTATCAAAGCTGGTCAGAAAAAGTTCGATGAGGCTCTGACTTCTGCGCAGAAGGCTGTTGAAATCAGGCCTTCCAACCAGCGATTCCAAAAAACTCTGTCAAAAATCAGAGCAGCAGCCGAAAAGAACAAATAACTTTAAGTTACAAATAGGTTCTGGTCCTCAGGTAATTTTGGGGTAGGTGAAAAGACGCTGAATTACCTGTTGGCAACCTTTTGTGATACAGGGTCTGGTTTGAAAAGCTTAACTATATGAGCGGCTTTCGACCTTGCAAATGAAAGGTAAAGGTCCTAACATTTATCGGAGTTATGACATAACCGCCAGCAAGTGAGGCCATCGTGCCTCTCCAAACATATTGGTCGGTACTGTCAGGAATATATAGATTAGATCGCGTAATTTTTGTAAGAGGTTGAATAGCCGTGCCAGAGCAAGCGGAGAACAAGTCCGAAAAGGCTAGAGAGTTTGAGCTAAAAGCTGACATTAAAGTAGTTGGTGTCGGTGGAGCCGGCTCGAATGCAGTAAACAGAATGATTGCCGCCGGGTTGAATGGTGTTGAATTCTGGGCGTGTAACACAGACGCTCAAGCACTAGAGCTATCGGCTGCTAAAAACAGACTACAAGTCGGAGCTAAACTGACCAGAGGTTTAGGCGCCGGCGGAAATCCTCAGGTTGGCATGAAGGCTGCCGAGGAGAGCCGTGAAGAGATAGCAAACGCTATACAAGGATCGGACATGGTATTCATCGCCGCCGGTATGGGTGGCGGAACAGGTACCGGAGCCGCTCCCATTGTGGCTGAAGTTGCCAAAGAACTTGGTGCCCTCACCGTCGGTGTTGTATCCCGTCCCTTCTTCTTCGAAGGCAGACGCAGAGCCAATCAAGCGGAAGAAGGCATCAACGAGATCAGAGCCAAAGTAGATACTCTAATTGTTATTCCTAACCAGAAGCTTTTAGAAGTAGTTGATCACAGAGCCTCCATGCAGGAAGCCTTTGTCGAAGCTGACAAGGTATTGATGCAAGGTGTGCAAGGTATATCCGATATCATCACCGTGCCGGGCCTGATCAACGTTGACTTCGCCGATGTCAAAGCGGTTATGCAAACCGCCGGTTCAGCACTTATGGGTGTTGGAAGAGCCAGTGGAGAAGGAAGGGCAGTGGAAGCGGCTCGCAACGCCATCAACAGCCCGCTGCTTGAAAGTACTGTGGATGGTGCTTCCGGCGTTATCTTCAGTGTTACCGGTGGTCCGGACCTTACTCTGCATGAGGTTCAGGAAGCCGCCAATGTCATCTATCAGTCTGTCTCTGAAGATGCCAACATTATATTTGGTGCCGTTCTAGATGATCGTCTCCATGGAGAGGTGCTTATCACAGTCATAGCCACGGGTTTTGACATGGTTGCCCAGCCTCCTGAGAATGCTTTCGTCAAACCTCAAGAGCGGGTTCAACCCCAGGTTCAGCAGCAACAGCAACTGCAGCAGGAGCCGACGCCGCATCACGTGGCTGCGGAGTCTTCCTATACAGATCTGCAAGCGGTTGAGACTCCTGTGGCTGAAGAAGTATCTATCACCACCCTGGAAACCTCTGAAGAAGAGGATGACCAGCCCAGTGAAGAGATGCAGAAGATTGCCTCCGATATTCTCGATATTCCAGAGTTCCTCCGGGCGAGAAACGGACGTTAGTCTTTTAACTCATAGTTGAATTCTAAGAGGCGGTTGTTAAGACACAACCGCCTTTTGGCTCTCTTAATTTAAGAACAGCCAATCATTTGCTAAGATCCACCCTATTCTACCCACATGGTGAGGTTTGCAATTTGAGTATCCAGGAGATTGATATCGGAATGGGCACCATGCCCCTCAGTATCGAGGAGGGCAGACGGGTGGTTCTTTTGGATCAACGAGCCCTGCCCCAGAGTCTCGCCTATTTTGACGCAAGTAAATTTGAAGATATGCTCTACGCCATCAAGAACATGGTGGTTCGTGGCGCGCCTTCCATTGGCGTGGCCGGAGCGTTTGGTCTGGCCGGTTTCGCTTGCGCTATCGCCGAGGAGAGTGAATCGATCTCAAGGGAAGGCTTCCTCCAATCGCTGGATGAAGCTAGATTGAAAATTCAAGCCACCCGACCTACTGCGGTCAATCTTATGTGGGAGACCGACAATATATTCGAGAAAGCAAAATCTCTTCTTTCTGGAGAAGAAGATTACAGTGTTTCCCAGGTGGCGGATCGTCTGTTCGAATTAGCTAACTCGGTTATGGAAGAGCATCTTCGAAAAAATAGAAAGCTCAGTGAGTATGGTTGCGACTTTATTCCGAAAGACCCTTCCATTCTTACTCACTGCAACGCCGGCTCTCTGGCTGCTTGTGGTTGGGGAACTGCCCTTGGTGTCATCAGGTCGGCCAAAGTAAGGGGATATTCTCCCACGGTTTATGTGGATGAGACCCGGCCCCGAGCCCAGGGCGCCAGACTTACCATGTGGGAGCTGAAAGAGGATGGAATTCCTGCCAAGTTGATTTGTGATTCCATGGCTGGTTATGTCATGGCAAATAAACTGGTGGATATAGTTATAGTGGGCGCCGACAGAATCGCAATGAATGGCGATACCGCTAATAAAATAGGCACCTATAACCTGGCTGTCCTTGCCAACTACCACAATATTCCTTTCTATGTGGCAGCGCCCCTCTCTACCTTTGATCGTAATCTGAATGAGGGGGATGGAATCCCTATCGAGCACAGGGATCCCGATGAGATTCTTCGGGTCAATGGTGGCACCATAACGGTGAAAGATGCTGAAGCATTCAATCCTGCTTTTGATGTAACCCCTGCATCTTTGATCACGGCCATATTCACCGAAGCCGGAGTGCTTCGACCTGACTACGAAGAGTCGATCGCTAGAGCCCTTGCGTAAAGATGGATAGTTTGTATGTAATGGGAGCAGGGGGCATAGGTCTTCTTCTCCAACTTTTGATCAGCAAAAATGACCGATGCACCCTCATCGGCAGGGAATCCACAAAAACTTGTTTCAAAGATTCCCGGCTTATTGTCGAAGGCGCTCTGGAGGAGAGCATCGATGTTGACTGTGTCACCGTCTTGGATCTGGACCAGGTAAACGAGAACTCTATTATCTTTCTTGCTACCAAAGCCCAGGATTTGAAGCCGGCGCTAACTGAGTTGGCGCCCTCGCTTCGGGAAGATTCTCTGGTTGTACTTTGTCAAAATGGCATCGGTATTTTTGAGGAAGCTCAAAAAGAATTTCCCCACTTAAAACTTTTGCGATTGCATTGCTGGATGGGTGTGCAGCGGGTGGAAATTAATAAGATTCGATTTGCCGGTGCCTTCAAGTTTGATCTGGCGGCAAAGCAATCCGAAGCGAAGAATGCCCAGGAGGATCTTCTCCGGGTGGCATCCTATCTAGAGAGAACCTCTATCAATCTGGACTGCGGCTGGAATCCGGAGTTGTCTGAGTGGAAAAAAGCGCTTTGGAACATAGCCGTTAACGGCTTGCTTTCCATAGTGGATGCTCGAAACGGAGCAATTTTGGATTATCCTGAGCTGAAATCCATTGCCCGGGGACTGCTTGAGGAAGCTCAGAGCGTAGCCGTAAATTCCGGAATTCCCATCGAGGCTGATGACCTGGAGCAAGTTTTCAAGTCCCTTGAAAAGACCAGAGAAAATTTCAACGCCACCCTGCAGGATTTAAGGCATGGAAAACATCCTGAAATTGAATATTTGAACGGCGCTGTAGTCAAGAGAGCCAAAGAGCATGATCAGATCGCCCCTTTAAATGAGACAATCGTAAACCTGATTAGTTATCTTGAAAAAGTTGAGGCAAGGAGGGAGATCGTCAAATGACCAATACTATAGATGTGGTGGATATCCCCATACTTGAAGCAACCCGGGAAAATATCAGTGAGTATGGTCTGTTCATCGGAACCGATGTGCCCAATGAAGGACTATCTATTCCTTTCTACAAAGGCTCGGTGCAGGAAGGTCATAACCTGCCGTTTAAATGCACCGGCTCGGCTGTGATAAGGACAGCCCGAATCTCGAAGAGAGCCCCCGAAGTGACCTGGCTGGAGCGTCATATGGACATGACTCAGCTCTTTGTCGGTTTAGGAGATCAGCCTTTCGCCATGGTTCTGGGCAAACCTAACCATGAAGCCGGCAAGAAATTACCGGATCTGGATTCGGTTAAGTGTTTCATTCTTCCCCCCGGCCATGGTGTCATGATTCACGAAGGTACCTGGCATGACTTTCCCCTCTGTGTAAAAGAGCCGGTTACTGTGATGACGGCTAATTCCCCGGAAGTGGTTGAAGCCCTTGCCAGCATGTCCGGCGCCCATGAAATGGACCACGGAGATGTCTACAAAATCGATATCAAAAAGTATACCGGCAAAGTTTTGCGGGCTCAAATCTGATTGGAAGGTTTTAGCAGGTAGATGCAGATAAAAGCATATAAATTGAGGACCAAGAGTCCCTCTGACATTTCCGGTCTGGTGGATTTGTTTGATCGCGGTCTTATCAAGCCGGAAGAGGTGATCTGTATAATCGGCAAGACCGAAGGCAATGGCGGCCGCAACGACTTCACCCGGGACCTTGCCATGCAAGTTTTCGAGGATCTTTTTAGCGACCGGATGAACATCTCCCGGAAAGAGGTGACTGAGAAGGTTATCTTCTCTCTTTCTGGTGGTTGTGAGGGTGTTGTCTCTCCCCACATTGTGGTTTTTGCCTTATGTGAGGATGATAAGCAGAACCAGAAGAAAGCCCCAACAGGCAAGCGTCTTGCCCTGTCCACCGGTTTTACCCGGGAGTTCAAACCTGGTGAAATCGGTCGTATGGCCCAGGTGGAAGAGACCGCCAGGGTAATAAAGTCTCTGGTGGATGAGTTGAAAGTAGATAGTGTTTCGGACGTTCACTTTGTCCAGATGAAAGGCGCGATTCCCGCTTACTCTTATGAAGAGGGAGTAGCCGCGGCTAAAGCCGGCCGGCCCATGCGATCGGATATGGTCTACTCCCGCGGTGCCTCTGCTCTGGGGGCGGCTGTTGCCCTAGGGGAGGTCAGGTTGGAAGACTTGAATGACGATAGCATTTGCTCAGACTGGGACAAGTATTCTTCAACGGCGTCCTGTTCCGCCAAGCCCGGGCTGCTTCGTACCGAAGTGATGGTGATGGGAAACAGTCCGGCCTGGACCGGGGAGCTTGCCATAAACGGCGGGATCCTCAAGGATATGATCGATGCTGATTCGGTGCGCACCGTTCTTGGTGGCTTGGGCATTGAGGTTAAGGGACAGGCAAGTCCGGAGCAAACAGAGAGATTAGTCGGTATCTTCGGCAAGTCGGAAGCTGATCCCCGAGGAGAGATCCGGGGGCAGAGGCACACGATGTTAACCGATGACGATATTAGTGATACCAGATATTCCCGCTGTGTGCTCGCCAGCGTGGTCGCCAGTGTTGTCGGTGAGACAGCTATCTACATAAGCACCCGTTCCGAGCACCACGGTCCCCTCGGTGGCGGAACCCTTGCTGTCATCGCCCGCGCCTGAACAAGCCAAACCGTTTTTATTGAGATGTATGGAGATTAACTATGTCCGCCAGGTCTACCGGAGTTGAAAGTACTGTCCCTGGAAAGAACTTATCCTTGAATTCAGGCGCAAGACTGCATGTGGTGGAGGAAGGCAAAGGAGATGAGCTTGTCCTTTTCCTTCATGCGGTTGGTGGTGACTCCAGCTCCTGGAGCGGGCAATTGGAATTTTTCTCGGACAAATATACCTGTGTCGCTTTTGACATGCGTGGACACAACAAGTCCTCTCTCAGCGATTGTTCGGAGGGGGCAAGGAATGTATCGATCACCGATTTTGCCATCGATGCCATAGAGCTGATTCAATCAAGTGGGTTTTTAAAAGCTCATCTAGTGGGTCTCTCCATGGGAGGGGTGGTTGCTCTGGAGATTTTTAAACAGAGACCTGATCTGGTGCAATCGCTTTGCCTGGCCAATAGCTGGGCGCATCATCCGGAGTCGGCCGGTCGGGTTGCCTTCATGGAAGAGCGTCTTGCCAAAGGCAGCCTGGCTGAGAGTTCAAGAGAGCTTATTCCTGACTTGTTTGCCGGCCATGCCGATATAGAGATGATCGATGCCGCCATAGAGGTGGAGGCCAGTAAGGACAAGAACGTTTTTCTCGATTCCTGGCGCTCTATGTTCTCCGTAGACTACAGGGCTATGGTCCCTTCCATTGACAAACCTGTTTTGCT
>MDTD01079032.1_pt1 | contig 11973 bp, 7 predicted proteins | sample 811221 | NCBI WGS metagenome assembly MDTD01 (sample SAMN05326646, study PRJNA326480) | marine metagenome | isolation source: seawater | place: Pacific Ocean: South West | collected 2011 | reverse complement strand
CCAAATTATACAAGCAGGATGCCTGCTCACTGATTCGAACTTTAAAGTAATTGAAGAATTAAATCTTTCTTCAAAGGTTCTTCCATGGATTGTTCCTTCTCCAGAAGCTTTTTTAACTCATAAACAGACTGCATGTCTTAATGAAGGTCCTTCGCATTATGAAATGATGACAGAATTACGTAATAAATGGATGGAGTGGGGGGCTGATAAGGAATTAGTCTTTGTTTCCTATAATGGGCATAAATTTGATGAAGAATTGATTAGAAGACAGCTCTATTGGAATTTATATGACCCTTACATTACAAATACAAATGGAAACACTAGATTAGATTTAATGAGCTTGTTCCAAATAATTGGAAACTTTTATAGCGATCTAATAACAATGCCAGAAGATGAAAATAATCAAGTAAGTTTAAAGTTAACAGATTTGTCATCAATAAATAACATTTCAACTAAAGATGCGCATGATGCAATTGTAGATTGTAATTTAATGATTGAATTGATGAAGATAATTAAAAATAAAGCACCTGAGGCACTCAAAGCGTCAATAATAGGTTCTTCGAAAAATGGAAATATTTCTCTAGTAAGGTCTGAACCATTTTGCATGTTAGGAGAAATTTATAGAAAGAAAAAAGGAATATATCCAGTGATTGCATGTGGTCAAAATCCTAATCAAGCAAATCAAGTGGCTCTAGCAGATTTATATTTTGACCCGAATATTTTATTTGAAATGAATGATCATGAACTTTTAGAACAATTTGGCCCAGGAGGCGCTATAAAAATCATCTCTATCAATAAAAGCGTGCCTCTTATAGGAGCTAAAAACTTAAATAATATAGATAAATTTTTAGATTCGCCGATTGAAGTTTTTTCTAAGAGAGCAAAATTAATATTAGAAAATATTGAATTTCAAGATAGAATTTCGGAACTTCAGGCTTCTAGTCAAAAAACATATGGCGCAAACAAATATTTGGAACAAATGATTTATGATAGGTTTCCGTCTAATAATGACAAGCTATGGATGGAGAGATTCGAAATATCTCCCTGGTCTGAAAAAGCTAAACTTTCAAGCGGGTTTGAAGATGAACGCTATAGAAAACTCTCTGAAAGATTAGTTTCATACGCTAAACCTGAATTCTCTAGTAATAAAATGCAAGACGAATATCATAATTTTCTTAACGAAAGATTATTCACTAACGGTCCGTGGAAAATCACATTAGAAAAGGCTATATCGCGTTCTGAGATACTTCTAAATGAAGCTAAAGAAAATAAAGACAAGGAATCTATAAAGATTCTTAATGATTTAATTAATCATTATCAAGAAAAACGGGATTTCGTTTAGCATTTGTAATACTTATTAAAAATCCAAATTTTGGATGATCTAGGTAGTGTAATTCTTTGTTTTTGATTTTTCTTGATTGATCTAAATGGTATAAGACCTCTTGATTTTTATCCTCATAAATATTTAGTTCTAATTCTTTTGATGAAACACCTCTTACATTAATTAAATAAGGTTCTGCTTCAACTGATGGATTCATTTCAGATAGATAAATAGAAGCTTTAGCATGTAGGAATCTTTCTTTATATAAATTTAATTCTCCAAAAATTCTAGAGCCTTTAAAAAAACCTGAATCTAAAAAAACAGAAGTTGACTTATCTTTACTTTCTATTTCTTGAAACCAAGATTTGAAGCCAAGCACTCTAAAATCTCTACTTCTTTGAAGTTTAGAAACTTCTTTGATTAAGGAAAACTCTTTACCAGAGTCAACTTGAAAGAGAGATCTGCCTTTTTCTAGATAAGGTATATCTGGATTAATTTTTTTTTGTACTTGTTCTTGTTGATCTTCATCATCATTGATAGAAACTGACATGAACAGTGAATCATGCTGAAATCCAAGATCTAAAGGAATATTTTCAACATTTATAGAAGGATAAGGAAATTCATCTAATAAAATAAGTGTTTTATTAATATTAATTTCAGGTATTAAAAAAACCTCTTGGTTATTTCTTTCTGGAAGATATTTTATAAAAACTAAATCTACTCTATAAATAGGTTCCTCCGAAATTAAAAAATTAGAGAAAGTAAATAAAAGAAGTTGTGCAATCAAATAATTTTTCATTTCGGCAATAAACTCTCAAGTTTTGCAATTATAAATGTTAACTTGTCACTTTTAATATCTTCATAGCTAATTTTTATTTCCCTCAACTTTGAACCTTCAGAAACTAAATGAGAATTTTCACTTATAATTAAATTGAACTGGTTTTTTGCAAACTTTAATTCTTTAATTCCTAAACGTGTGGCTATAATTTTTAATTTAGAGATTTCGTACAAGCAATGTACTTCAAGAGGTACCTCACCAAATCTATCCATAAATGATTCTTTGTGATTAGATAGCTGTTTAATATCAATAATCTTAGAAATTTCTTTATATATACCAAGTCGTACTTCTGCCTGAGGAATTAGTTGTTCAGGAATAAAGCCGTAGACGCCTATATCTAATTCAAATGAGGAAATATCTTTAATATCTTCTCCTTGTAAAAGGCTCATTGATTTCTCGATCATAGATGAAAAAAGAGATAACCCTACCAAATCAATAGATCCACTCTGTTTCTCACCTAAAATTTCTCCTGCACCTCTGATTTCTAAATCCCTCATTGCTAATTGAAATCCAGCATTTAAAGAATCATTTTCTTTTAAAGCTTCTATTCTTTCAAAAGCTTTTTTTTCCAAGGGTTTCTCTTGATCTGTCAACATATAAGCATAAGCCTCTCTTTCTGACCTACCAACCCTCCCTCTAATTTGATGTAATTGAGATAAGCCATATTTTTCAGAATTTTCAATTATTAATGTGTTTGCATTTTGTATATCTATTCCGCTTTCTATAATTGTCGTGCAGAGAAGAATATTAATTTCTTTATTCACAAAACATGACATAACAGAAGCTAGATCTTTAGATTTTAATTGCCCATGTGCTATTCCTATTTTGGCCTTAGGGAAATCTTTTTCAAGCATATCTCTTTTCTCTTTTAATTTCTTAATATCATTTATCAGATAAAACACCTGTCCGTCTCTATAAAACTCCCTTTGTATAGCCTCGTTAACTAATGATTTAGAATATCTTGAAACCATGGTCTTAACGTTTTTTCGCCCTGGTGGGGGAGTGCTAATTAAAGAAATATCACGAACTCGAGATAAAGCTAAATTTAGAGTTCTAGGAATTGGTGTTGCAGATAGGGAGATAACATTGATGCCTGATTTAATAGATCTAATCTTTTCTTTCTGGCGTACTCCAAATTTGTGCTCTTCATCAATAATTAAGAGGTTTAAATTAGAAAAATCTAAATTATTGTTAAATAAAGCATGAGTTCCTATAACAACAGAAAAATATCCTTCCTTTATTTGCGTGTACAGTTTTTCTTTTTCTTTTGCCGTTTGTTCTCTAGTTAATAAGCAAACTTTCAGCGGAGTATCCTTAAATCTATCTTCAAATACTTGAAAATGCTGTTTTGCAAGAATTGTTGTAGGGGCTAATAAACAAACTTGCATTTCATTACTAGCAACCAAGAAAGCCGCTCTTAAAGCTACTTCTGTCTTTCCGAATCCAACCTCGCCACAAACTAATCTATCTTGTGGTTTTGAGTTTTCTAAATCAAAAATTACCTTCTTAATTGCTTCTGATTGATCTAAAGTTTCAGAAAATTCAAATTTCTCTACAAATTTTTTATATTCTTCAGTCTTTACTGAAATTTTTGGAGAAGATTCGAGTTTTCTTTTAGCTTCAGCTTCTAAAATTTCTGCAGCTACATCAAAAGCTTTTTTTCTTGATTTCTCTTTCTTTTCTTTCCATTTTGTTTTTTTGAGTGAATCAATTTTTATCTCTGTATTTCCAACAAAAGGAGTAATTTTATTTAATGTATCAACTGGAACATAGAGTAGATCATTATCGTCGTATTCAAGAACAAAACATTCTGTCTTGTTAATATTCTTTAGCCCTCTATAAATAGCAATCCCATGATTCGAATGAACCACATATTCATTCTCTTTAAATTCGTAATAAAAATCTAATTCTTTATCTTGTGTGTATAATTTTTCTTGTTTTACTTCTTCTTTATGCTCATTAATGACATTACTTTTAGGTAAAATTGTTAAAACCTCTGCATTTTTTATTAATAAATTTAATTCATCTTTGGTATTGAATACCTCATTTGGTTTTAATATCGGTTTGTCTAAATCTGATATAAATTCAGCGTACCTAGAATCTATTAAATTCCAGTAATTATTTATTTCGCTTATTACATCTCCATACATGTAGACATTAAAGTCATGAAAATAATCATTTAGTGTAGGTTTTTTTTCATAAAACAAAGAAGAATAAAATTCTATACCCTGAATAAAGTTTCCTGAGGAAATTTCTTCGAATATTTCTCCGTCAACATCGAATCGTTCGCGCCATTTTTTTTTAAATAACTTTATGGATTCAGTATCTAGAACGAATCCTTTGGAGGATTTTATTGAAAAAGATGATATCGATCTTAAACTTCGCTGACTTTCAGCCTCAAATAATTTTAATGAAATTAGCTGATTGTCATCTAAGTCTAACCTTAAAGGATAACTGCTATTTATAGGAAATATATCAATCACTGACCCTCTTATGGCAAATTGAGAAGGTTTTGAAACAATATTTTCAGATGAGTATCCAGATTGAACTAAATTATCTAAGAGTATTTTTCTATCAATAACTTGATTTACCTTGAAGTTATAGGTAAATCTATTTATTTCTCCCTTATCAAATAAAGGTTGAATTAGAGACGGTACTGTTGATGCGTATATGATTTTTCCTTCCTTAGGAATTTTATTTAGAGCATTCATTCTTTTTGCTGAAACCTCTGGATGCGGAGAAAAATTATCATAAGGCAAAACTTCTAAATCAGAAATTTCTTGAACGGAATATCCTTTACTAGAAAGGTAGTTTTGCAGAAGCTTTAAGAGTGAATTAGTTTCGCAAATAATTAGGTTTTTTTCATAACCAAAAGATATGTCCATAATAAATTTTACTAAGTTAATTACATAAAATGTTTGTGTATAATACTGACTTCTATAAATATGACTATAAAGAGGTTTTAAATGAATTTATCTTTTTCAGAAGAGGATCTTAAATTTCAAGACGAAGTTAGGTCTTTCATAGAAGAAAACTATCCCGCGGATATAAGAAACAAAATGGACAATGGGATTCCTGTATCAAAAGAAGACATACAAACATGGCAAAAAATTCTAAGTAAAAAAGGATGGTTTGCAGTGAATTGGCCAGAAGAATACGGCGGAACTGGTTGGACAGTGACGCAAAAACATATATTTCAAAATGAATTAGCTAGTGCTAACACTCCAACGCTTGTTCCTTTTGGAGTAAGTATGTGCGGTCCTGTTATATATACTTTTGGCTCACAAGAACAAAAGGACAAATTTCTACCTGGAATTATCAATAACGATGTTTGGTGGTGTCAAGGTTATTCAGAACCTGGCTCTGGATCTGATCTGGCTTCTCTAAAAACTAAAGCAGTAAGAGAAGGCGATCACTATATTGTTAATGGCACGAAAACTTGGACAACCATGGCACAACATGCTGATTGGATTTTTTGTCTTGTTAGAACGGAAACTACTGATATCAAACAGCAAGGTATTAGTTTTTTATTGATAGACATGAAAACCCCTGGAGTAGAAGTAAAACCTATCATTACAATAGATGGATCTCATGAAGTTAATATGGTTTACCTAGACAACGTTAAAGTTCCTACTGAAAATTTAATTGGAGAAGAAGGGGCTGGCTGGAATATAGCTAAATTTTTACTTGCTCATGAAAGAACAGGTATAGGAGGAATTCCAGCTCTAAAAAGAGAGATTAAAAGATTGAGAGAAATCACATCAGAACTTCCTCTTGGAGAAGGTATGTTGAAAGATGATCAACTTTTTATGGATAAACTTAATAAGTTAGAAATAGATTTATTAGCTGCTGAGTATAGTGAATTAAGAACACTAGCCTCTATGTCAAAAGGAGGGCATCCAGGACCTGAATCATCAATATTAAAAATTAAAGGAACGGATCTGCAACAAGGATTATCAGATTTGTTTGTAGAGGCGCTTGGCTTGTATGCGCATCCTTTTATGTCAGAAGATGATTTAGCTTCTAATGAAGCAAGAATTGGACCTGATTTTGCAGCAAATGTTATGCCTCATTACTTGAATTATAGAAAAGTATCAATTTATGGTGGTAGTAATGAAATTCAAAGAAATGTTATCGCTAAAGCAGTATTAGGAATATAAATGGATTTCTCTCTAACGGAAGAACAACAACTTCTAAAAGATAGTATTGTTCAATTTGTTGATAAGGACTATCAATTTGAAACAAGACAAAAAAATCTAAAATCTGAATTGGGTTACAGTTCAGATTTTTGGAAAACATTTGCGAACTTAGGTTGGTTAGGCATGCCGTTCTCAGAAAAAGATGGTGGTTTTAACGGTGGGCCTATAGATCTAATGGTAATAATGGAATCTCTAGGCCGTGGACTAGTGGTGGAACCATATATCCCTAGCATTGTTTTATCAGGAGGCCTCTTAAGTAAATTAGGTTCAGCAGAACAAAAATCAGAATATCTACCAAAATTAATTTCTGGAGACATGCAAATGTCAGTTGCATTTTCTGAACCTCAAAGTAGATTTGACCTGAATGATGTAACGACATCTGCAAAAAAAGAGAATGATGAATTCATCATAGATGGTTATAAGGCTGTTGTGATGAACGGACCTTCTTCAGATATGATTATCGTAGTAGCCAGAACTTCTGGTTCTCAATTAGATACTAAGGGACTCACACTATTTTTAGTTGATCCACAATTGAATGGTGTCTCGATGAGGAACTATTCTACTGTTGATGGGTCTAAAGCATCTGAAGTAACTTTAGAAAGTGTAAAAGTATCTTCAAATAATATTTTAGGGAAAGAAAATGAAGCGTTTGAGCCTCTTGAAGAAGTAATAGATATGGCAACCTTAGCAATTTCAGCAGAAGCTGTTGGCATAATGGAAAAAATGAACGAAATTACACTTGAATATACAAAAACAAGAGAACAATTTGGGTCTACTTTAAGCTCTTTTCAAGCTTTACAACATAGAATGGTTGATACATTTATGGCTTATGAACAAACAAAATCATTACTATTAATGTGTGCAGCAAAATTATCAGATAAAGCAGAAGATTCAAAAAAAGCTGTGTCGGCGCTTAAGTATCAAGTTGGATTGGCTTCTAAACATGTGGGAGAGGAATCTGTTCAATTACATGGAGGCATGGGAGTTACTGATGAAACAAATATTGGTCATTATTTCAAAAGACTAACTACGATTAGAGCAATATTTGGAAGTACTGATCATCATTTGAAAAGATACTCAGCCCTGTGATAAATGACGGATATAAAATCTGATTCTAACCCAGATAAAAGGGGTAGAGTCAAACCAGACAATTACCTAGAAAATTGGATTGAGAGACAGTCTCTAGTTGAGACAATGATTCCAATAATTGGAAAATTTCATAGAGAAAAGAACGTAAGGATTCTACTTTACGGAACTCCATTAATGACTTTATCTGTAATAGAAATTATGCAGGCTCACAGAAAAGTAAGAGAAGTTGAAGATAACGAATTAAGTGAATATGAAACATCAATGGTTCTGGCAAGTTTAGAAAAACTTGATGTAGGCCCTTCACAAATTGATATCGGTTTACTTGCTGCAGCTTTTTTATTTGACGATCATGGTCAGAATATTGATGAATTTGTTTCAGAGCAAGTTAAAGAAAGTCTAGGAAAACATGATCCGGTATTAACAAAACCACAAGATGTTGTTCTCTTTGGATTTGGTAGGATTGGAAGATTAATTACAAGGCTTATACTAGAAGATAGTGGAGCTGGCGAAACTGTTACTTTGAAGGCAATAGTAGTTAGAAAATCTAAAAACGAAAATATCTTCAAGAGAGCTGAATTAATGAGAAAGGATTCGGTCCATGGACCATTCAAAGGAACAATAAGAGTAGAAGAAGATTCTAATTCTTTAATAATGAATGGAAATCAAATTAAATTTATCTATGCTGATAGCCCAGAAAATATAGATTATTCTTCTTATGGAATAAAAGATGCAATTTTAATAGATAACACAGGTGCTTTTAGAGATGAGGAAGGGCTTTCATTGCATCTTCAGGCAAAAGGAATAAAAAAAGTTCTTCTAACCGCTCCAACTAAAAATGGTTTAAAAAATATTGTTTATGGTGTAAATGAAAAGGAAATTAGTGAAGCAGATAAAATAATTGGTGCTGCTTCATGCACAACAAATGCTATTGTTCCTTTGTTAAATGCTCTTGATGAAGAATATGAAATTGATAATGGCCATGTAGAAACAGTTCATGCCTATACAAATGATCAAAATTTAATTGATAATTTTCACGATAAAGCAAGAAGAGGAAGAAGTGCTGCACTTAATATGGTTCTTACGGAAACAGGAGCAGCAAGTGCGGTATCTCAAGTTCTTCCACAATTAAAAGGAAAACTGACAGCTAATGCTATAAGAGTTCCCACACCAAATGTGTCTCTTGCAATACTTAATTTGTATCTATCAAAAGAGACAACCTTAGAGGGTCTTAATGAATTTTTAAGGAAAACAGCTTTTCATAGTGTATATAAAGACCAAATAGATTATACAAACTCTCCGGAGATAGTTTCTTCAGACATCATAGGAAGTAGATTTGCTTGTGTTGTTGATTCACAAGCAACTATATGTAATAAAAAGAACGCAGTCATTTATGCTTGGTATGACAACGAATTAGGATATTGTGCACAATTATTACGTGTACTTAAAAAAATGGCCGGTATCAAATACTTAAGACTCCCAAATTTTCTATAAAATGAGTATCAATATATCTAAAGGGTTGGATTTACCTTTGGAAGGAAATATTTCTCACTTTGAAAATAAGCCTGAGACTATAAGCACAAAGAGAATAGCTCTTTTAGGAAAAGACTATCATGGGTTAAAACCTACTATGTTTGTAAAAGAGGGAGAAGAAGTCTTACAAGGAGATCCGCTATTTGAGGATAAAAAAAATCCTGGGTTTAAATTTTTATCACCTGCAAATGGCATAATTTCTGAAATAAATAGAGGCGACAGACGTTCTTTTCTTTCTCTTGTAATTGAAAAAAATAATAATGATAATTCTTTTTTAATTAATCCTCCTGAAAAGGAAACTAGAGAAGATGCTTGTAAATACCTAATAGATTCTGGAACTTGGCATTTTTTTAAAACACGGCCTTTTTCAAAAGTCCCAAAGATTAATACGATACCTAATGAAATTTTTGTCTCAATCATTGACAGCTCCCCATTATCTATTGATCCTTTAGAGATAATTGATAAGGAAAAAGATAATTTTAATACTGGTTTAAAATTTATATCATATATTCCTGAGAATAATGTTCATGTCTCTGTTCTTAAGGGAAGTAACTTTGAATGTAAACAAATAGAGAAAGTTAAATATCATCAATTTTCTGGACCTCATCCTGTAGGCTTGGTAGGCACACAAATTCATTTTTTATCACAGGTTTCATTAAAAAATGTGATTTGGTCTATTGGATACCAAGAAGTTATAAGGCTTGGTGCTATGTTAAATAGTGGTTATTTTTCCGCTACCAAATACATTGCATTAGCTGGTCCCCAAGTGAATACCCCTTGTGTTCTAAAAACAGATGCTGGATCTTGCACAGATGAACTAACAGCTGGAATGTTGAAAAATGAGGAAAATCGAATTATTTCTGGTTCTGTTTTTCATGGACATCACTGCATAGGATCTGAAGCTTTCTTGTCTATGTTTTCAAATCAAATTTCCGTTATAAGAGAAGCAAAGGAAAGTGATAGAGAATTTTTAAATTGGCTAAGGCCTGATTTAAAAAAACATTCTACATTAAGAATGTTTTTTACAACTTTTTTTAATAAGTATAAGTATAACCTTTCATCTTCAATAAATGGAGGGGACAGGGCTATAGTTCCAATTGGAATCTATGAAGAAATCTTCCCTATGGACTTAATGATCACGCAACTTTTAAAAGCTATAGTGACAGAAGATACTGAATTAGCACAAAATCTAGGAGTTTTAGAATTAGATGAAGAAGACCTTTCTATATGTACTTATTCTTGTCCTAGCAAATATGATTATGGCTCTATTCTTAGAAACATCTTAGAAAAAATAGAAAAAGATGGATAAGGAATAATATAGAAGATTATCTTATAAAAGCTGTAAAGAGCCCCTCAAAAGACTAAAATTGCCATCAGAGTTGAGATGAAAGACCCTTTGAGGAAATACTTAGATAAATTAAAGCCATCTTTTGAAGGAAAGGGGCCTCTTTCGTATTATTTTCCAGTATTTGATGTAATTGAAAACCTTTTTTATTCTTCCGATAAAAGGACATCGGGATTGACTCATATAAGAGATGGTTCTGATATTCAAAGAATTATGGTTGTTGTATGGCTTGCTACATTCCCAACAATGTTTGCTGGAATGTATAACTTAGGATACCAATCCCTTGCTGCCATAGAACAAATCAACCTAGTTGGAGGCTCGTTTGAGAAAGATTGGCATTGGCCTTTAATAACTTTTTTCTCAGGAATGAATCCAAACAATATACTGGATTGTATTACTTATGGAGCTGTTTATTTTATCCCTATATACGTAGTTGTTTTTGCTGTTGGAATTGCTTGTGAAATTGTATTTGCATTAATCAGAAGACATGAGATAAGCGAGGGTGCTTTTGTAACTACTGTCTTATTTGCTTTGTCATGTCCTCCGAATGCTCCTTTATGGCAAGCGGCTTTAGGAATAATAGTCGGTTTAGTCATTGGTAAAGAAATTTTTGGAGGAACTGGAAAAAATTTCTTAAATCCAGCATTAACAGGAAGAGCCTTCCTTTACTTTGCTTATCCTGCGTCTTGGTCTGGAGATATGTCTTGGATAGCAGTTGATGGATATACTGCTGCAACAATGCTAGGAGTAGCTGCACAAGAGGGATATGCATCCTTCAATTATTCATGGAGTGAAGCCTTCTTGGGAATGATTCCTGGTTCTATTGGCGAAACCTCTACAATTGCTATTTTAATTGGATTAGTAATTTTGCTTTACACTAAGGTTGCCTCATGGAGAATAATTCTTGGAATCCTTATTGGAACAATAGCAACAACCTATTTATTTAATATTGTTGGAAGTGAGACAAACCCTATGTTCTCAATGCCATTTTGGTGGCACATGGTTATTGGGGGTTATGCATTTGGCTTAGTTTTCATGGCTACTGAGCCAGTTTCAGGATCACATACGAACACTGGTAGATGGGTATATGGATTTATTATTGGAATCATGGTTATTTTAATAAGGGTGCTTAATCCCGCGTTTCCTGAAGGTATGATGCTTGCAATTTTATTCGGAAATTTATTAGCACCGTTAATAGATCATTTCGTTATTCAGAAAAATATAAATAAAAGAAAAATTTTGTATGATGAACAAAGATAGTGCACTAAATATTGCTCTTGTAGGAATTGGATTGTGTTTATTATGCAGTGCAATTATTTCTATTGTGGCTATTCAATTAAGAGCTGTTCAAGAAAATAATGTTGTCTTAGACCAACAAAAAAAAATTATCTCATCGGCAAACTTAGATGAAACTTATGACTCTATAGAAAGTGCCATGAAGAATATCTCCAAAGTTATAATTAATTTAGAAACTGGAAAAAAAATAGACAGAGATCCAAGGACTTATGATCTATCAAAAGAACTTAGAATGGAGGGAATGTATAAAAACCTTTCTCCAGAAGAAGACATTGCTTCGATTAAAAAAAGAGAAAACTTTGCAAAAATCTATATCGAATACCAAGGAGAGAAGGTAAAAACTTTGATACTTCCT
>MDTD01029439.1_pt1 | contig 11973 bp, 24 predicted proteins | sample 811221 | NCBI WGS metagenome assembly MDTD01 (sample SAMN05326646, study PRJNA326480) | marine metagenome | isolation source: seawater | place: Pacific Ocean: South West | collected 2011 | reverse complement strand
GGCTTCAGCTTTTTTACCTTCAGGTTCTTTGGCTTCAGCTTTTTTACCTTCAGGTTCTTTCCTATTAGTAAGCTCAATGAAGCATATATCTGCTTTATCTCCTTCTCTAAAACCAGCTTTAATTAGTCTTAGATATCCACCATTTGTTTCTTTAAATCTTGGCCCAAGATCTGAGAAAAGTTTTGTAACTGCTTCTTTAGAATTTAACTCAGATATAACTAACCTTCTATTATGAAGATTATCTTCTTTAGCTCTTGTAATTAGTGGTTCAATGAAACGTCTAAGCTCTTTACCCTTCTCAACAGTTGTTTTTATTATTTCATGTTCAATAAGCGAAATAGATAGATTCCTCATCATCGCTATTCTATGCGATGAAGTTCTACTAAATCTTCTACTAAGCTTTCTATGTCTCATCTTTACATCGGAGGCCAGTTTTTAAGAATGGTACCAAGAGAAAGTCCTCTGGATGCTAATTCATCCTTAATTTCGTTTAATGATTTTTTTCCAAGATTTGGAGTCTTTAATAAATCCATTTCACTTCTCTGTATTAAATCTCCAATTAAGAAAATATTTTCAGCTTTCAGGCAATTTGTTGATCTTACAGTTAACTCTAATTCTTCGATTGATCTTAAAAGAAGAGGATCAAAATCATATTTGTCTTTCCTTTTTTCTTTTCTTGATACAAGTTCTTCATCGACAAATACTGCTAGTTGATGTTGCATAATTGTTGCGGCATATTTAACTGCTTGTTTTGCATCGATTGTTCCATCGGTTTCTAGATCTAATATTAATTTATCTAGATCTGTTCTGTTTTCAACCCTTGTATTTTCAACTTTATAATTAACTCTCTTTACGGGAGAAAATATTGCATCTAAGTGTAATGAATCAACGCTTTTATTCTTAGCATTCTCAGAAGGGACATAACCTGTTCCTGTTTCAACTTTTAAAGTCATAACAAGCTTCTTGGGTTCTACTAATGTTGCAATTACATGATCAGGATCCATGATTTCAACACCTGCAGGTATTTCTAAATCTGATGCTGTTATTGTTTTCGGTGTTTTGATATCAAGTTTTAATTCAGCTTCAGTAGGACCATCTAACTTAATAGCTAAATCTTTGAGATTTAATAGAACGTCTAAAATATCTTCTTTTATACCTTCAATTGTCCCATACTCATGAGAAACTCCATCAATTTTTACTTCTGTAATAGCTGCTCCAGGCATGTAAGAAAGCATAATTCTTCTTAAACTATGCCCAATCGTATATCCAAAGCCTCTTTCAAAAGGCTCCAAAACAACTCTGAGATTGTTTTTATCTAACTCGTCAACTTTAGCAACTTCAGGTGCTAAAACATTCATTCTATTATCTTCTTCCATATTCTCCTCTATTACTTTGAGTACAACTCAATAATTAAGTTTTCATTAATCTCTGAACTTAGTTCTGATCTATCAGGGTAACTTAAGAAAGTACCTTTCATTTCATCGTAACTGACTTCAATCCAACTTGCTTGATCTTTTGATTTTGCAAGTTCAACTGCAGCCTTTATTCTAAGATGTTCTTTGCTTTTATCCCTCACTGATATTTCGTCATTAGGCTTAACATTATATGAAGGTATATTTACAACTTTTCCATTTACTAAGATTGATTTGTGAGTAACAATTTGTCTTGATTCAGCTCTTGTTACTCCAAAACCCATTCTATAAACTACATTATCTAGCCTTGTTTCTAATAGATTTAGTAAATTGTCGCCTGTGTTCCCTTTGGTTTTTGCTGCTTTGAGGTAATAATTTCTAAATTGTCTCTCTAATAAACCATACATTCTTTTTACTTTCTGCTTTTCTCTTAATTGCAGCCCGTAATCTGATAATCTTCCTCTGGACATTGCATTTCCTGGTTTATTGTCGAATTTACATTTAGATTCAATTGCTCTTGTTCCAGATGTGAGCATTAAATCTGTTCCTTCTCTTCTAGAAAGTCTCAGTCTTGGTCCTCTGTATCTTGCCATAATTAAACTCTTCTCTTTTTTGGTGGCCTGCATCCATTGTGTGGAAGCGGTGTCACATCTGTTATTTTATTAATTCTTAATCCACAAGCATTTAAGGCTCTTATTGAAGACTCTCTACCAGCTCCAGGACCTTTAACTCTGACTTCAAGATTGACCATACCTAATTCTTTAGCCATGCTACCTGCTCTCTCAGCGGCAATTTGTGCTGCAAATGGTGTACTCTTTCTTGAACCTTTAAAACCTTGACCACCTGAAGTTGCCCAGCATAAAGCATTGCCTCCCATATCAGTAATCATCACTATTGTGTTATTAAATGATGCCTTTATGTGAGCAATCCCGTCAGTGACTATTTTTTTTGTCTTCTTTCCAGCCATATTACGCTCTTATGGGCTTCCTTGGACCTTTTCTTGTTCTTGCATTAGTTTTTGTTCTTTGGCCTCTCAAAGGCAAGCCTTTTCTATGTCTTATACCTCTGTAGCAGCCTAAGTCCATTAGACGTTTAATATTGAAATTAACATCTCTTCGTAGATCGCCCTCTATTTGAAAGTTTTTAAGTTCATCTCTAATAGTATCTAGTTGTTTTTCACTTAATTCTGAGACTTTTATGCTAAATTTAATATCTAACTTACTGCAAATATCTTGAGCAGTCTTTCTCCCAATCCCATAAATATGAGTCAAAGCAACATCAATGTGCTTATTGTCTGGTATGTTAATTCCGCCTACTCTTGCCATATTTAACCCTGTCTTTGCTTATGCCTTTTATTCTTACAGATTACATACAATGTGCCTGTTCTTTTAACTATTTTGCAATCTTTGCAAATTCTTTTTACTGACGATCTCACTTTCATCTTCTTCTACTCTTTTTAGAGCCAGAAATATTAGCATTTTTTAGAATAGATGCATATTGCTGACTCATAACATATGACTGAATTTGTCTCTGTAAATCAAGCATTACTACAACAACAATCAAAACTGATGTACCACCTAAATAAAAAGAAATGCCAAAACTGTTAATCAACATAAGAGGTAAAAGGCACACTAATGTTAAATACAGTGCTCCGAATACCGTTAATCGTGAAAGAATTGTATCTATAAATGTTGCTGTTTGTTCTCCAGGCCTGATGCCAGGAATGTAGGCACCACCTCTTTTAAGGTTATCAGACATATCTTCAGAACTGAAAGTCAAAGCTAGCCATATGTAACAAAAAGATATGATCAAAATTGCAAATAAGAGCATGTATAACGGAGACCCAGGAGCAAGATAAACTGAGGCAAAATTAGTAAGTCCATCTGCACCTAAACCTTGACCAAACCATTGAGATAAAGATGCTGGGAACAATAAAAATGTACTTGCAAAAATTGCTGGTATTACGCCTGACATATTAAGTTTCAATGGTAAAAAGCTTGCTGGAGCTTGCACCATACCACGAACTTGATGTCTTTGCGCATAATTAACAGTTATTCTTCTTTGAGCATTTTCAACAAAAACTACAAAAGCTATTACTAATAGCGTTAATATTGCAAGAACTATTAAGAGTAAATAATTACCATCATTTTGTGTTGAAGTTAGAGCTTCACCAAATGCTCTTGGTACACCAACAATTATACTTGTTGCTATTATCAAGGATATTCCATTACCAATACCTCTTTCTGATATTTGTTCTCCTAACCACATTAAAAAAACTGTTCCAGTAACAATAGATAAAATTGCTACTACAGTACCAAACAAACTATCTGAATCTATTAGACCAGCTGTTTGAAATGTAAATGTTAAGGCTGTCGATTGAATCAAAGCAAAAATAACCGTGCCATATCTTGTATATTGCGTGATTTTATTTCTTCCACTTTGCCCCTCTTTCTTTAGTTCCTGCAGATAAGGCAGGGAATTTGAAAATAATTGCATAACAATCGCTGCTGATATGTATGGAACCACACTCAAAGCAAATATGCTCATTCTTTCTAAAGCACCACCAGAAAAAAGATTAAAGTATTGCAAGATTACATTATCGTCAGATTGTGTAAAAAGTTGTGCAACATTTTCTGGATTTATGCCTGGAACAGGTATGTGAGTACCAAACCTATAAATGGTCAGTGCTAGAGCAACAAAACCTAACCTTCTCCACAATTCTGACATTGAATTATCCAAAAGTTACTCCTTTTGATGTTTTAATGTTGTCATCCGATGGTTTAACCACTAATTTACCCTCTCCAAATATTTTGACTTTTTTTGTGGTTTTTTTAATTATTCCAAGCTTCTTAAGATTCTCTATATCTATCTTTTTCACTTTTTCTAATTTTTTCACATTAATTTTTTCAGTTACTTTTGAAACTCTTGATGAAAATCCAAATTTTGGAACTCTCATTTGTAATGGCATCTGACCTCCCTCGAAGCCCGGTCTGATGCTTCCACCAGATCTTGATTTTTGACCTTTGTGTCCTCTTCCAGCTGTTTTACCTGTTCCTGAGCCTGTGCCTCTCCCGACTCTTTTTCTATTAGATTTGGATTTTGAATCTGAAATACTATTTAAAGCCACTTTATCCATTACTTAACATCCTCAACATTCAATAAATAATTTACTTGGTTCACCATGCCTCTAATTGCTGGTGTGTCTTCAAGCACTCGGCTATCTCCTATCTTTTTAAGGCCCAAACCTTTAATTGAAAGCCTATGGTTTTTTTTCCTTCCAATTAAACTTTTAACTTGTGTCACCTTAATCTTTGCCATTATTTCCTTCTCTCTCTAACTTTTTCTGGTGATTCCATTTTAGATAGGCCATTAATGGTCGCTCTCACCACATTAATAGGATTTGTTGATCCATAGCATTTTGCTAAAACGTTCTTTATTCCGACTAGCTCTAGAACTGCACGCATTGCACCTCCAGCAATAATACCCGTACCATCTGAAGCTGGTTGCATATAGACTTTTGTTGCTGAGCTCTTTTCTGTTATTGGATACCAAAGAGTATTTCCATTTAATTGAACATCAACAAGACTTCTTTTTGCCTCATCTAACGCTTTCTGGATTGCCACAGGAACCTCTTTAGCTTTACCTCTACCGTAACCTACTCTTCCATTTCCATCTCCAACTACTGTTAGTGCTGTGAATGACATTACTCTTCCACCTTTAACAGTCTTTGCAACCCTATTAACCTGAACAAGTTTTTCAACAAGGGTATCTTGTTGGGTCATACTATTCTGATCTAAATTTTCCATTAGAACTCTAAACCTCCTTCTCTTGCAGCATCTGCAAGGGCCTTTACACGGCCATGATATTTGTATCCAGATCTATCAAAAGTGACTTTTTTGTGTCCAAGATCCAGCACTTTTTTAGCAACCTCATCACCTACTTTCTTGGCTGCCTCTACATTGCCACCTGAAATACCTTTGTAAGATTTCTGTTGAGTGGAAACAGTTAAGATAACAACACCACTAGACGAATCAATTAATTGTGCAGTGATATTTTTTAGTGACTTTAAAATTGAAATTCTCATATTTCCTTTTCTCTGTAGATTCGCTCTAAGTTTTTTTGATCTTCTTTTTCTCGCTATCTCTTTACTCATTTATTACCCTGCAGCTGCTGCTTTTTTTCTTTCTTTTCTAACAATATGCTCACCATCGACGAAAACTCCTTTACCTTTATAAGGTTCAGGCGGTCTAAATGATCTAATTTCAGCACAAACTTGACCAAGTACTTGTTTGTTGTTTGATGAGAGGCTAAATTCAGTCTGATTTTCTGATTTTGCTTCAACATTTTCAGGTAACACATATTCAACTGGATGAGAAAAACCTAAAGTTAATTCTATTTTCTTGCCTTGAACTTTGGCTCTGTAGCCAACTCCATTTAATGTTATGGTTTTACTGTAACCTTCACTTACTCCTAATACATAATTACTAATAAGCGCTCTCATTGTTCCTGCCATTGCTGCATCATCACTATTTTTCCAGATTACCTGTATATTGGAATCATCAATAGAGAAACTTATTGATTCATGAATATTAAGACTTAAATCCCCTTTAGGTCCTTTGAAATTTAAAGTATTTCCTTCAGCAGTTACTGTTACTGATTCTGGAATGATCACTGGATCTTTAGCTATTCTTGACATTAAAATATCCTACATATTACCTCGCCACCAATTCCTTCTTTAATGGCATCTTTATCGGTCATAAGACCTTTACTTGTTGTTAGAACCTTAAGACCAAGACCTCCTTTATGAGGTTTAATATCTTTATAACTTATATATTTTCTTAATCCTGGTTTTGATTCTCTGGTTAGTTCCTTGATTGCAGGCTCGTCTTTAAAATATTTAAGAGTGATATCGAGCTCATCAAAATCTTTTTTTACTTTCTTGACATCACTAAGAAAACCCTCTTTTACGAGAAGTTTTACCAATTCATGTTTAAGTTTTGAATATGGAACACTCACACTCATTTTTTTTCTCATAAGTGCATTTCTTATTCTTGTTAATAAATCTGCTACTGGATCTGTCATAATTCTACCAACTTGATTTCTTTATGCCTGGTAATTTACCAGACATTGCTAATTCTCTTAATTTAGTTCGACTTAAACCAAATTTTCTATAAACTCCTTTGGGCCTACCTGTTAAAGCGCATCTTCTTACAACTCTAGATGGGTTGGAATTTCTAGGAAGCTTTTGAAGCTTCCTCTGAGTTTCCATCTTTTCCTCAAATGTTGCTGCTCTTTTTTGTTCTTCTTTTAACGCAACTCTCTTGTCAGCATATTTTGCAACAAGTTTCATTTTTTTCTTTTCTCTTTCTATCAACGATTTTCTAGCCATTTCTACCTCTAAACGGGAAATTAAAACAATTAAGCAGCTCCTTTGCTTCTTCATCTTTGGTTGCTGACGTTGTAATTGCAATATCCATACCTCTTATTTTATCTACCTTATCAAAATCAATTTCAGGAAATATAATCTGCTCCTTTATCCCTAAATTATAATTTCCTTTGCCATCAAAGGATTTTTCATTTAAACCTCTAAAATCTTTTTCTCTTGGTATTGCTAAATCTATAAGCCTTTGAAAAAAGTCATACATTCTTTGCCCTCTAAGAGTTACTTTGCAGCCAATAGGATATTCTTCCCTTATTTTGAAACTTGCTACAGCTTTTCTAGCTTTTGTCACTACAACCTTTTGTCCTGCTATCGCTTCTAGGTCTTGAACGGCATTTGCTAGAACACCCTTGTCTTTTGATGCCTCTCCAACACCCATATTTATTGTTATTTTCTGTAATTTAGGAACTTGCATAACAGACTTATAACCAAGTTTTTCTTTCAGAGCTGGCACAATTTCCTTGTTATATTTTTCTTTTAAACTCATTACTTAATGTCCTTACCTGTAGATCTAAAAACTCTCGTTTTTTTTCCTTTTTCATCCTTGAATGCCACTTTGTCTTGTTTTTTTGTTGAGGAATTCCAAACCATTACATTTGATAAATGAATTGGCATCTCTTTTTCTACAATGCCGCCAGTAATACCTAATTGAGGATTAGGTCTTGTGTGTCTTTTAGCAAGATTTAAATCATTTATAATGCATTTCTGTCCAACTATACTCTTGATATTTCCTCTTTTGCCTTTTTCCCTTCCGGAAATAACAATCACCTCATCACCTGCTCTAAGTTTTGTATTTTTACTTTTCATCAAAGTACCTCCGGTGCTAATGAAACAATCTTCATAAATTTAGCCTGCCTTAATTCTCTTGTGACGGGTCCAAAAATTCTTGTTGCTATTGGATCTCTTGTGTTATTTAAAAGAACAACCGCATTTTCATCAAAACCAATTTTTGATCCATCTGGTCTTCTTACACCAGATTTTGTTCTAACTATCAATGCATTCATTACTGAACCTTTTTTTATTTTGCTCTGTGGAAGAGCTTCTTTGACAGCAACTTTTATTACATCACCTATATTAGCTGTTCTTCTTTTTGAGCCTCCCAAAACCTTTATACACATAACAGCTCTTGCTCCACTGTTATCTGCAACACTTAACATGCTTTGTGTTTGGATCACTCTACTATTTCTCCTTTTTTAATAACATCTACCAAAATCCAACTTTTTGTTTTAGAGATTGGCTTACACTCCTTTATCAAAACAGTATCACCCTCTTTTGAAACTTCTTTTTCATCATGAACATGATATTTCGTTGATAAATTTATATATTTTCCATATTTGGGATGCCTAGTTCTCCTGCCAACTACAACAGTAATAGTTTTATTCATTTTTTGGCTTGTTACTGTGCCTTGTAAAGTTTTAGCTGCCATCTTTTACATTCAACTCCGTTTTTATTCTTGCTATATTTTTTCTTGTTTGTTTAAGCAAATGACTTTCTTTAAGTTGGCCCATTTTATGCTTGAAGCCACTTTCAAACAATGATTTTCTGTTTGCTATTAATTCTTTTTTTAAATCTTCTTTTTTCATGCCTTTAAAATCTTTTAATTTATTTTTAGCCATTTGAGCCTCTCTTAACAAATGTTGTTCCCATAGGTAGCTTTGCTCCTGCTAACTCGAATGCTCTTTTTGCATCTTTTTCACTAACACCAGCTACCTCATAAAGAATTTTTCCAGGCTTTATTGGGCTTGCCCAATATTCAACATTTCCTTTACCTTTGCCTTGTCTAGTTTCTAGGGGTTTTTTTGTTATTGGTTTATCAGGAAAAACTCTGATCCAGACTTTTCCTCCTCTTTTAATATACCTAACAAGCGCTCTTCTTGCTGCTTCTATCTGTCTGGATGTTAACATCCCATGTGAAGTCGCTTTGAGAGCAAAGTCACCAAACGAAACTGATGAACCAGCAGATGCAAAGCCATTATTACGACCTTTCATTTGTTTTCTATATTTTGTTTTTTTAGGTTGTAGCACCTTTATCTCCTCTGTAAATCCAAACTTTTACACCTATAATCCCATAAGTTGTTAAAGCTTCACTTGTAGCGTAATCAATATCTGCTTTTAAAGTGTGAAGTGGAACCCTACCTTCTCTATACCATTCAGACCTCGCTATTTCAGCACCATTCAGTCTGCCTGAAACTTCTATTCTTATTCCTTTGGCTCCTTGTCTCATTGTATTTTGGACAGCTCTCTTCATTGCTTTTCTAAACATTATTCTCTTTTCTAATTGTTGTGTAACTGAACTAGCAACTAATTGAGCATCTAAATCTGGTTGTTTAATTTCAACAACATTTAACTTAACGCCCTCACTTATAATCTTTTTAAGCTCTTTTTTAATTTTTTCTATTTCTTCGCCTTTCTTACCTATTACAACTCCTGGTCTTGAAGTATTAATATCAACTATCACTTCTTCCATAGTTCTTTTTATAGTTACAGAGCTTATAGGTGCTTGAGGAAGAAGTTCTTTGATCCTTTCCCTAACTTTTATATCTTCCATAACTAACTTTGAATAATCTTTTGACTTTGCAAACCATACAGAATCATGATCTCTTGATGTTCCAAGCCTAAAACCAACTGGATTAACCTTTTGACCCATTATTTTCCTCCTGTTCTTTTTCGCTCAATTTAATTTCAATGTGGCACATAGGTTTTGCTATTCTATCAGCCCTTCCTCTAGCTCTAATTTTTATTCTTTTCATGACTAACCCTTTATTTACAATAATTGATTTGATTTTTAGATTATCAATATCTGCATTTTCATTTATTTCAGCATTGGATATTGCTGAATCAAGAAGCTTTTTTATTAAGCTTGCGCCCTTTTGTTTTGAAAAAGTAAGAACATTAAGAGCTTTTTCAACATCTAAACCACGAACCATATCAGCTATTAGACATGCTTTTTGAGGTGATAGTCTTGCTCCTTTTAAATATGCTCTTACTTCCATAATTAAACCGCCTTGACTTTTCTATCTCCAGAATGAACCTTAAAGGTCCTTGTCATCGAAAATTCTCCTAATTTCTGACCAACCATATCTTCTCTGATAAAAACAGGAATATGCTGCCGTCCATTATGAACTGCTATTGTCAGTCCAACCATATCTGGAGTAATCATTGAACTTCTGGACCATGTTTTAATAGGTCTTTTATCTTGGCTTTCTTTTGCTTTAATTACTTTTTTTTCCAATGAGTAATCTACAAATGGACCCTTTTTACTTGATCTAGCCATTATTTGTTTCTCCTCTTCACAATTAATTTATCGCTTGCTTTTGGTTTTCTTGTTCTATAACCTTTCGTAGGCATACCCCATGGTGAAACAGGATTTCTTCCTCCTGAGGTTTTTCCTTCACCACCACCATGCGGGTGATCCACTGGATTCATTGCAACACCTCTAACGGTTGGTCTTACACCTCTCCATCTTTTTGCTCCAGCTTTACCTAAAGACTTTAAGTTGTGCTGTTCATTGGAAATTACTCCTATTGTGGCTTTGCAAGCTAATAGTATCTTTCTCATTTCGCCTGAACTTAATCTTAAAGTCGCATACTTACCTTCTTTCGCCACAACTCTTGCAGTTGTACCAGCAGATCTTACTAATTGAGCTCCTTTTCCTGGTCTCATTTCAACACAGTGAACCTCGGTCCCCTGAGGGATATCTTTTAGGGGTAATGAGTTTCCTACTTTTATTGGTGCTTTTGATCCTGAAACTATTTTTGCTTTTTCTTTTAGGTTTTTTGGTGCAATTATGTAAGCTTTTTCTCCATCTTTATATTCAATTAAAGCTATATTTGCCGATCTGTTTGGATCATATTCGATCCTTTGAACAATAGCTTCAACATCTTGTTTGCCTCTTTTAAAATCAATAATTCTGTAAAGTCTCTTATGTCCTCCACCTTTATGTCTTGTTGTAATATGGCCATTATTATTTCTACCTGATGTTCTTCTTTTTGATTCGGTCAGAGATTTCTCTGGTCTTCCTTTATGCAGATCTTGCTTGATCTGTACTCTGAATCTTCTTCCAGGAGATGTTGGTTTTGCTTTAAAAATAGGCATTATTTAAAAGGATTTTCTAAGTTGATTTCTTTCCCTTCCTCCAGTTTTATGTAAGCTTTCTTGTAAGTGCTTGTTTTATATTTTCCAAATCTTGTTCTTTTATTCTTGAATTTAGTATTCAGGACTCTAACTGAATCAACTTTTACACCAAAAATCTCTTCAACAGAATTTTTGATATCAATCTTAGTCGCTTCTTTTGCAACCTTAAATATATAAGTGTTAGAGGAACTTTTTTCTATTGCAGCTTTCTCACTTATTACTGGATGTTTAATAGTTGTGTAAGTTTTTTCATTTAACATTTTAAACTCTCCTTTATAACTGAAACTGCAGAATGTGTTAGCAAAATATGTTTTGCTTTTAACAGATCGTACGGATTGATATCTTTTGCATCTAAGAAGTTATAGTTTTTTAAGTTTCTTATAGCTAGCATTGTATTCTGGTCCGCATCATTAGTTATAAGAAGTGCTGAATCACAACCTTTTTTATTAAAATAATCTGCTGCCATTTTTGTTTTAGGTTCTTTAAAATTTACATCCTCGACAAGGGTTAATCTTTTCTCGGATTTGAATTTTGAGAGAATTGAAGCAAGAGCTTTTTTTGCCATTTTTTTGTTAATTTTTTTATCATGATTTTTTGTATGTGCAAAAGTGACTCCTCCACCAACCCATAATGGACTTCTGATAGTTCCAGCCCTAGCTCTACCTGTTCCTTTTTGTCTCCAAGGTTTTCTACCTCCACCTCGAACAGATGATCGATTTTTTAACATGACTGAACCTTGTCTTTGATTTGACATGTAGCTAGTTAATGCTTGATGAATTAAAGATTCATTAAAATCAACCGAAAAAACTTCTGATGGAAGTTTTGGTGTAGTTGTCTTTTTTTCTTTAGTCGACATTATTTTATCTCTTTTGTTTTCTCTTCTGCTGGTGCAGCTTCTTCCACCGGTGCTTCTTCTACAGCTGCTTCTTCCACAGGTGCAGCTTCTTCCACCGGTGCTTCTTCTACAGCTGCTTCTTCCACAGGTGC
>MDTD01152358.1_pt1 | contig 11974 bp, 14 predicted proteins | sample 811221 | NCBI WGS metagenome assembly MDTD01 (sample SAMN05326646, study PRJNA326480) | marine metagenome | isolation source: seawater | place: Pacific Ocean: South West | collected 2011 | reverse complement strand
TTAAGTACTACTATGGAGGGACAAACTACTTCTTATGTAATTGCTGATAAATTAAATAATTTTAAAAATCTAACAATTTCTAGGTTAGCACAAGGTATACCAATGGGTGGCGAAGTTCATTATCTTGATGAAAATACTTTAAGTACTGCATTTCAATCAAGAAAAAAAATAACATAAATTTAATGGAAAAAATATTATATATACCTAATCCAATTTTACGTCAAAAAGCTGAGAAAATTAAAAATGTTGGACCTGAAGAGCTAAGAATAGCAAATAGAATGAAAAAACTAATGTTAAGTATACCTGGTGTTGGATTAGCTGCTAATCAAATTGGTATTTTAAAGCAAATAGTTACAATTGCATTTGTTGATCCAGAAACAAAAAAAGAAATACAATATAATTTATTTAATCCACAAATAGTTTCATATTCTAAAGAAAAAGTTACAATGGAAGAGGGATGTTTATCACTACCAGAACAATATGCAGAGATTGAAAGACCAGAAAAAATTATTGTTAATTATTTAAATGATGAAAATAATTTATTAACCAAAGAAGTTGATGGGGTAGAAGCAAGAATTCTTCAACACGAAATAGACCATCTTTCAGGAAAATTATTCATTGACTATCTTTCTTCATTAAAAAGAAATATTATAATAAAAAAAGTTAAAAAATTTTTAAAAAACAAAAATTAATGCAAAATAAAAGTATTATTTTTATGGGCACACCTGATATTTCTAAAGAGTACTTAGATTATATAATTGAAAATAACATTCCTATCAAAGCAGTTTTTACACAGCCTCCAAAAAAACAATCAAGAGGTATGAAGCTAATTAAAGCACCTGTTCAAATTTTAGCTGATAAAAAAAATATTGATGTTTTCCATCCTAAAAATTTTGATATTGAAGTTATTGATAATTTAAAAAAAATTAAACCAGATCTTATTATAGTAATGGCTTATGGAAAAATACTTCCAAAAGAAGTATTAGATTTACCAAAATATGGTTGTATTAATATTCATGTTTCTCTTTTACCGAAATGGAGAGGCGCCTCCCCAATAGAACACGCCTTAATGTATGGTGATAAAGAAACAGGTATATCAATAATTAAATTAATTGAAAAACTTGATGCAGGTCCAATAATTGCTCAACAAAAATTATCTATCCCATATAATTTTAACAAACTACAACTCAGTAATTCACTAACTAATATAGGAAAGAAACTATTGGTTGATATTATTCCAAAAATTTTTAGAAATGAAATAGTCTTTAAAGATCAAATTGAAAAAGATGCAACTTATGCAATTAAGTTAAGTTCTGAAAACAGAAAGATTAATTTTAATAATTCTACCAATACAATAATAAATCAAATAAAAGCACATTCACCTAAACCTGGTGCTTGGTTTTATATGAATAAAGAAAGAATTAAAATTATTGAGGCAAAGCCAGGAATAGCAAAAGGAAAAATTTCAACTATCCTAAACAATAATTTTGAGATTGCTTGCAATGATGGAAGTATTGAGCCATTGATTTTGCAAAGACAAGGAAAAAAAATTGTTTCAAAAGAGGACTTTTTAAGAGGATACAGATTGAATATAAATAGTGTAATTAATGTATAATTATAAAATAACTATTGAATACGATGGAACAAACTTTGTCGGTTGGCAAAGACAAGATAATGGACTATCTATTCAACAACTTATAGAAGAATCAATTCAAAAACTCTTAGATAAGAAAATTACTATTTCAGGTGCAGGAAGAACAGATTCTGGTGTTCATGCAAGAGGACAAGTTGCTAATTTTAAATTAGATAATAATATTGATACGTTCACAATCCGTGATGGTCTAAATCACTATTTACGTCCTCACCCAGTTGCTATTTTATCAACAGAGAAAATCGATAAAAATTTTAATGCAAGATTTTCTGCAAAACTTAGATGGTATGAGTATAAAGTTATTAATAGAAGAGCACCTTTAACATTAGAAAATAATAGAGCTTGGTGTGTTCACAAAGTTATAAATTTCGATAAAATGATTGAAGAATCTCAATTTTTTCTTGGCAAACATGACTTATCAGCTTTTCGGTCAATCAATTGTCAATCTAATTCTGCTGTAAAATCAATTAATTCAATAAAAATTAAAAAAAATTATGAAGAGATTAATTTTATTATTTCAGCTAAATCCTTTCTTCATTCACAAGTAAGAATTATGGTTGGAACTCTCATAGATATAGGATTAAATAAAATTTCCAAATCAATTTCAGAAATTATTTTATCAAAAAAGAGAGAGTTTGCTGGTGTAACTGCTCCTCCCAATGGATTATATCTTACTAAAGTTGAATATTAGTAAAAGCCAATTTCAGATAAACAAATATCAGCTTTAAAATCTTTAAATCCTGCTACTAGACCAATAGATTTTATTTTTTGACCTACCAGATTAGATGGTTGATAAGAATTAGATCTTTTAAACTCACTAAACGGGGCTTTTACTTCTTTCCATTCGTTATAAGTTTTAAAACTAAATTTGTAATATTGCCATGGAGCCATAGTCAAAGCAGTTCTAAGATGAATTGAATAGTTTTCTTTGTTACCATAAACTTTTATATATATTCCTTCATATTTTTTAGTTGATATTGTTGGTTTAAGTTGATTACGTATTTGAATAAAACCACCATTATTTTCAGTGGTTACATTACCAGTCATATGATAGCAATTTACTCCATTTATATTAGAAATTTTTGCTACTCCTTCTGAAAGACCTCCCATAACACCATCAGTAAAAAATGCCCAATTTTGTTTCTGAGTTGTTATACCAGGAGTACTTAAATCGTCTAAAATCATAGTGTTTTCTTTTGCATTTATCAGAGTATAATTACTTAAAAAAAGAATAAAAACTATTCCAAATGGTAGCTTTGTAATTTTAATATTTAAGAAAAAATTCAGTAAAAACATAGGATTTATATAGTTTTTAAAAAGAATATTTAAATGTACATTGTATTATTAATTGATATTCAGCAATTTAATCTTATTTATACATAATGGAGACAATAAAAGCACTCTTATCAAGAAGATCTATTTCAAAATTAACGGACCCTCATCCATCAAAAGAAGAAATGGACACAGTATACCAGACTGCTTTAAGAGCCCCTGACCATGCATGGTTGAGACCTTGGAAATTTATTGAGGTTACTGGCGACTCTCGAAAAAAATTAGGAAAAATATTTGTTGATGTAACAAAAAAAACTGAAGAATTAGATGATGAACGTGAAAAAAAAATTGCATTATTACCTTTAAGGTCACCAATGATTATTATTGTTATAGCTAAAATAAACCCCAACAAACCAAATGTTCCACGTTTAGAACAAATTCAGTCAACAGCTGCTGCTGCTCAAAACATACTTATAGCATTACATGATAGAGGTTATGGAGCTTATTGGAGAACAGGGAAATATTCTTCTGAGAGAAATCAACACATATCCAAAGAACTTTCTCTTGATGAAAACTGTGAAGTTTTAGGCTATCTTTACATAGGTACACCTGAAGTTGATGCTCCTAGTATTCCTAGTTTAGAAAACAAAAATTTCGTCACTTATTGGAATTAATTATGCTAGAATTCGTAAGTAATAGTTGGCATGGTGTTATGAGTTCTAACTTAAATCCATTACGTCATATTCCCGATGAAAATGTAAGGCATTTAATTTTACAAATTCTATCTTGGATGTGGTGTACAGCATTTTCGCTGTATTTTGGTTCGTGGTTCCTATTTGGCTTAACCATAGTAAGTCACTTTATATTACTTCTTGCAATATTTATTACAGTACTGACATTCGACTTAGTTAAAACTACATACAAATAGTAATCAAAGACTTCTTGCAAATTTCCTTACGCTGTTCATGTGTTTCTCAAATGTTTTTTGAGACATATTTGGAAGAACAGAATAAAAACGCAGATACTTAGTTCTCATACCCCCTAAATTAAAAACTGATTTTTTAATTCTTCTATAAGGTATATTATCAAAGATCGAAAAATTAAAATAGCTTATCATTGGTCCTCCGTATGTGATAGAAACAATACCTAATTTCCCTCTCATTGCTCCTGGTACTGGATATCCATAATTTTTGAAATATTTGCTTCCTGGTACAGCTTCTTTATAAGAAAAAAACCATTTTGGATGAAGAACCCAGTCTACCCAGTTTTCTAAAATTGAATTTAGTCTTAGATTATTGCAGGATCCAATTAAAAACATAATATCACTTTTTTCTAATCTTGCTCTATAATCTAATACTAGCTTAGGAGGCGGATTAAAATTAGAATTATAAAAGGGTAACTGTTCTGTTTCATCAAATAAATTTACCAAATCAATTGAGTGACCACATTTTTTAGCCTCATTTATAAAATTATCACGAATCTCAGAATTAAATGATTCTGTAATATTATGATGTCCAAATACTATAAATATTTTCTTCATTTAATAGATACTAACAAATTATTAAATTTTTTGTAAATATATCAATATTTAAATGAATTTACCTCAAATAATGAACTATAATGACAAATTGGAATAATTCTAATTTTAATAATGGAGGTTATATGACTGCTGTCAGAAAAAGATCTTTTGCTAAAGCTTTCAGTTGGCGAATTCTTGCATCAACTGATACTTTTTTGATTAGTTGGCTAATTACTGGAAAAATATCTTGGGCTGGAACAATTACTTTACTAGAAATTATTACTAAAACAATTTTATACTACTTACATGAAAGGGGTTGGAATAAGATTACATGGGGAAGAATAACGCAAAATTAAAAATGGATTTTAGTTTTAAGAATATAGATCAAGCTTATAAATTAATAAATAATTTAGTTATTAAAACTCCATTAGTTACTAATGATTTTATAAACAACTTACTAGAAGCCAAAGTCTATTTCAAATTAGAAAATTTACAAAATACAGGATCATTTAAAATTAGAGGTGCCACAAACAAAATTTCAAAATTATCTGCTGAAAAACTTAAAAGGGGGGTGGTTGCATACTCATCTGGTAACCATGCGCAAGCAGTTGCATTTGCTTGTTTTAAGAAAAGTATAAAGGCAAAAATCATAATGCCAAAATCTGCCCCAAAGATCAAAATAAATAATACTAAAAAATATGGCGCTGAAGTAATTTTATATGACTCTTTTTTTGAAAGTAGAGAAGAAATTGCAAAAAATATAAGTATTAAAGAAAATAAAGTTTTAATTAAACCATACGATGATTTAGATATAATTGCTGGGCAAGGAACTGCAGGTCTTGAAATTGTAGAGGATTTAAAAAAAATATCTTTAGAACCTGATATTTTTTTGTGTTGCTGTGGAGGTGGTGGTTTAATAGCAGGTTGCTCAACATATCTTCAGAATGAATTTCCTAATTTAAAATCATACTCAGTTGAACCTGATGGATATGATGATACAAAAAAATCATTGGAAGAAAAAGAAATAATTGAAAATACATCAAATTTAAAATCAATATGCGATGCACTACTTGCACCAAAACCAGGAAGTGTTACTTTTCCCATTAATTTGAAAAACCTTAAAGGTGGGTTTTCTGTCTCAGAATATGAAGTAAAAAAAACAATAACTATGTTATCTGAGCATCTAAAAATAATTGTTGAGCCGGGAGGAGCTGTCGCTGCAGCTGCATTACTATCAAATAAAATTAATACAAAAAATAAAAAAATCATAATTATGATATCAGGTGGAAATATTGATTTAAATTTATTTAGATCTTTATGAGAAATATTTCTAACTTAATTAATTTACAATCAAAACTAAAACAAAATAATATTGATGTCTTAATAATTAATAGAAGTGATGAATTTCTAAATGAATATATCTCACCATATGCAGAAAGATTGCAATATATAACAAATTTCTCTGGATCAGCGGGGAAAGCTATAATTCTTCAAAACGAAGCATTTTTGTATGTAGACGGACGCTATACTTTTCAAGCTAAAAGTCAAATTAACAGTAATAAAATTATTTCAAAACATATCACATATTTCTGGAATGATCTTAAAAATTATATTTTAAAAAATAATTACACTATTGCACTTGATCCTAAATTACATTCAATAAAAGAAGTTCTTAAAATTCAAGATTATAGTTTGGATAATTTTTCAAAGATTAAATTTTTAGATTCTAATATTATAGATTCAATATGGAATAATAAACCAGATATTAAATACACAAAAATATTTGATCATCCTATAAAATTTGCAGGAGTTGATAGAGTTAGAAAATTACATCAATTTAATGAATATCTTAAAAATGAAAATATCGATCATTATTTTGTTTCCGGATTAGATAATATTGCTTGGCTGTTGAATATAAGAGCTAATGATGTTTTATACACACCTCTTGTTTATTCATATCTTTTAATTTCTAAGAATAAAAGACCATCTTTATTCATCAAAAAAGAAAAAATAAATACTCAGCTAATATCTGAATTAGAAAAAAATATAAATATTAAGCAAATTAGTGAAGTAAAAAATATATTTTTAAGTATTAATTTAGATCAAATTGTTGGCTTAGATTTTTCATCAACTACATACTTTTTTTTAAATCTTCTAAAAAAAAATAATATTAAATATTTAGATAAAAAAAATCCTTGCATTCTACTTAAGGCTGTTAAAAATAAAATTGAACAAAAAGGTGCAATTAAAGCTAATTTAAGAGATGGAGTTAGTATAACACGCTTTATTTATTGGTTGAAAAATGAAATGGATACTAATTCAACTAATGAAATTACGGCCTCAAATTATCTAAAAAATTTAAGAATTAATAATGAATATTTTCATTCACTTTCCTTTGATACAATCTCTGCTTTTGGTAAACATGCAGCTTTACCCCACTATAGAGTTGATAAAAATAGTAATGCCACCTTTAAATTAAATAATATTTATTTGGTTGATTCAGGAGCTCAATATTATGACGGAACAACTGATATTACACGAACTATTATTCTTGGAAAAGCGACAGAAGACCAAAAAGATAAATTTACCAGAGTTTTAAAAGGACATATTTCATTATCTAATCATATTTTTAGAAAAGGTACTAAAGGAACAGATATTGATTATTTAGCTCGAGAAAGCTTAAATGAAGTAGGCTGTGACTATGATCATGGAACAGGACACGGTATAGGAAGTTTTTTAAGCGTTCACGAAGCACCTCAGCGAATAGCCAAAAAGTCAATGTTTGATAGCGTAGAACTTCTCCCAGGCATGATACTTTCAAATGAACCTGGATATTATAAACTCAATGAATACGGAATTAGAATTGAAAATTTAATTATTATTAGAGAAAAACAAAAAAATTTACTTTTTTTTGAAAATCTATCATGGTGTCCAATAGATAGAGATTTAATAAACAAAAATCTTTTAAGTAAAAAAGAAATAGATTGGCTTAACAGATATCATTTAGACGTTTTTATTAATTTAAAGTCCTATATGAATGAAAAGGAAAAACATTGGCTAAAACTTGTTACAAAACCATTATAATTTTTTAAAATTAATATTTCGTTTTCTTTCCTATATTTATAAAATGAGTTAAAACATAATTAAAATATTATGATAATAATTCTTACACAATGCTTTCCCACCAGAATTGGTGGTATAGAAAATTTAATTTTTAATTTAAGTTATTTTTTGAGCAAAAATAATAAAGTAATAGTTCTTGCCGATCAACATGATGTAATTAATGATACAATTTTTGATAATAAATTTAAAGATAAATTTTTAGTAAGACGATTTAGTGGTATAAAATATTTTAGAAAAAGGAATAAAGTACGAGAATTAGAAAAAATAATTGATTTTCAAAATGTAAAAGTAATTATTAGTGATAGTTGGAAAAGTTTTGAAATACCTATAAAAAAATTACAAAAGAAAAAAATTTATTCGATGTGTTTAACTCACGGCAACGAATTGATTGTAAAAAATAAAAAACATCACAAAAGAATTTTAAATACTTTAAAAAATGTAGATAAAATTATTTCTAATTCAAAATACACAAAAGGCTTGGTTCAAAAAATAAGCCCTGACCTTAAAGACATTGAAGTTATATATCCAGGTGCTTCAGATTTTACAAGTATTCATGAAGAAGAGATTAAATTAATAGAAGGCAAGCCAACTTTACTTACTATTGCAAGACTTGAAAAAAGAAAGGGTCACAAAAATATATTATTTGCAATTAGTAAACTAAAAAAAAAATATCCAGACATTCGTTATATCGTTGCAGGTGATGGGGAGGAAAAACATAATCTTAAACTTATTGTGGACAAATTAAACATTTCCAAAAATGTAATTTTTATAGGATCGGTAAGCGAATCTCAAAAGAAATATATTTTTAGTAAAACTGACTTAATGGTTATGCCAACTATTGATGAAACTAACAATTTATCTATTGAAGGTTTTGGTATTTCATACATTGAAGCCGCCTTATTTGGTATTCCATCTATAGCATCAAATGTTGGAGGAACTAAGGAAGCTGTCTTACATAACCAAACTGGTATTATCTTAAATAATTTTGATAATTTAGAGAACACAATTGAAGAATTAATTGAAGATACAAAAAAAAGAGTGTTATTTGGTGAAAATGCAAAACATAGAGCACTAACAGAATTAAATTGGAATAATCAAATTAAAAAATATTTGAATTTAATATCTTTTTTATCACAATAAATATGACTATTTTATATCATTGCACATTTGAAAATTCTGAAGAATGGAAAAAAAAACTTAAGCAAAAATTTAAAAACTTTAAAATTATTTCTATAAATGAACCAAGTAGATTCAATGAAGTTGAAATTGCTATTATATGGAATCTACCAAATCAAGTATTAAAAAAACTACCTAAGTTAAAAATAATTTTTTCATTGGGTGCTGGAGTAGATCATATATTAAAACTTAGTGATTATAAAAAAACACCAATAATAAGAATTAAAGACCCATTGATGGGTGAACGTATGTATTATTATGTGCTATCGCAAATATTAAATTATCAAATAGGCATTAATCAATACAAACATGCCCAATACAATAAAATATGGAGAAAGGAAATCTTACCTTTTTTTAACAAAGATTTAACTGTTGGAATATTAGGTTTTGGTTACTTAGGTACAATTGTTGCAAAACTGCTTGAAAAAAATAATTATAAAATAATTGGATATAAAAAAACAAGATTACAAAAAAAAGAAAAGTTTAAAATATATTATAAAAATCAATTAAATAGTTTTATCAAATCTTCAGATATTATTATTAATATTCTTCCAAATACTAAGCATACATTAAACTTTATAAATTCTAAATTTTTATCTTTAATGAAAAAAAAATCATTACTAATAAGTATAGGTAGAGGCTCCACTGTAAATGAAAATGATTTAGTAAAGCACTTAAAAAAAAATAAATCTTTTTATGCTTCTCTAGATGTTTTTCAGAATGAGCCTCTTTCAAAAAAAAGTAATTTATGGTCTTTAACAAATATCAATATCACACCCCATGTTGCCAGCATTACAGTAATTGATTCTGCTATAAATCTAATTTTTGAAAAATATAAAAATTATATCAAAACTAAAAAAATTAGATCTGACGTTAATTTAAAAAAAGGATACTAAATTTAATTATAAATTTATTTTTATACTAATTATAAATAACCCAAATTATTCTTGAAATAATTTAAATATTTTAAAATTTTTCATATTTATTTGATAAAATGTAAATAATTCTTATGAAAATATTATGCGTTTTATATGATGATCCGACTACTGGAATGCCTGAAAAATATGCATTAGAAAGCATTCCAAAAATTGAAAAATATCCAGATGGAATGACCCTTCCTTCACCAAAGGAAATAGATTTTAACCCTGGTGAATTACTTGGATGTGTCTCTGGAGAACTAGGTTTAAGAAAATTTCTTGAAGATCAAGGACATACCTTAGTAGTTACTTCTGACAAAGATGGTGATGGCTGCCAAGCAGATAAGGAATTAATTGACTCAGACATTGTTATTTCACAACCATTTTGGCCATTTTATCTTACTAGAAAAAGAATTGAAAGTGCGCCTAATTTAAAAATGGCTATTACGGCAGGTATTGGTTCAGACCATGTCGATCTTGAGGCAGCCATGGACAATAAAGTCGATGTTGTAGAAGTTACTTATTGCAATTCAAGATCTGTTGCAGAACATATTGTTATGATGATACTTTCTATGGTTAGAGATTATCACAATCAACATTCCATTGCTAACTCAGGTGGATGGAATATAGCCGATGCAGTAAAAAGATCTTATGACGTTGAAGGCATGCATATAGGAACTGTTGCAGCTGGTAGAATAGGTTTAGATGCTCTTAGAAAAATGAAACCTTTTGATACCCATCTACATTATTTTGATAGACATAGACTGCCTGACACTATTGAAAAAGAATTAGGATTAACATTCCATGAAAATGTTGAATCAATGGTTAAAGTTTGTGATGTTGTTACAATAAATTGCCCTCTACATCCAGAAACCGAACATTTATTTAATGATGATTTAATAAATAAAATGAAAAAGGGTGCTTATATTGTTAATACAGCAAGAGGAAAAATTTGTGACAAAGATGCTATAGCAAGAGCTCTTAAATCAGGTCAACTGAGTGGTTATGCAGGTGATGTTTGGTTTCCACAACCAGCTCCTAATGATCATATTTGGAGATCAATGCCTCATAATGGCATGACACCTCACACTTCTGGAACCTCTCTATCTGCTCAAGCTAGATATGCAGCAGGTGTTAGAGAAATATTGGAGTGTTTCTTTGAAGGCAAAAGTATTCGTGATCCATATTTAATTGTTCAAAATGGACAATTAGCAGGTATGGGTGCTCATTCTTACAGCAAAGGAAGCTCAACAGCAGGTTCTGAAGAGGCTGCTAAATACAAAAGATAAATTTTAAATTACAAGAGGACGGAATAAATTTTATTCCGTTCTTTATTTTTTAATAGGGTATGACCTACCAACAATTTTATTATAAACAATGGCGAATAATATTATTACAACTGAGCCTGCTGCTAATGGCATAAAAATAAAGCTCAAACTTTGATTACCTATAATAACTATAAGTGGATTTCCACCTGCAGGTGGATGCACTGTATTTGTTATCATCATTATAAAAATTGCTAATCCTACACCTAATCCAAGACAATATATGTTACTTCCAATTAAATTAACAATTATTAATCCTGATAATCCAGATAAAACATGGCCAAAAAAAATGTTTTTTGGTTGTGCTAAAGGACTGTCATGTACTGACATAACCAAAACCATTGTTGCACCAAATGGTGGAATTAACCAAATATAAATATTATTAAATTCATTCAAAAAGGATAGCAAAGTGATACATAGAAAACCGCCTGCTGCAGCAATTAATGGATTTATTAGTCTTTTCATTAACTTAGACTATTAGTTGTCATTAAAATAATTTTCTAATATTTGAAAATAAATTTTCTCTAATTCTATAATATCTTTTGTATACACAAACTCATCAACCTTATGAAGAGATTGGTTTTTAATGCCTAATTCTACTACTTCACAATAATTTTTAATATATCTTGCATCTGAAGTTCCTCCATCTGTCGCATGTTCTGGAATACTATTTTTTCCTGTAACTTCTGAGACAGATTTTGAAATTAAATCACACATGTAGCCAGGTTTATTTAAGAATGACTCAGCTGTTGAGTCATATGTAAATTGACAACTAGCATTAGTTACATCACTAAAAATATTTTCTATTTTTTTTTCTATCCAATTAATTAAACTATCAGATGAATGCATATCATTAAATCTTATATTAACTGTTGCTTTAGCTAATTCAGGAATAATATTTTGTGCTGGGTTACCAACATCAAATGTAGCAATTTGAATTGATGAAGGAAGAAAATTTTTATTTCCATTATCTAATGGATTATCAAGAATA
>MDTD01132531.1_pt1 | contig 11974 bp, 10 predicted proteins | sample 811221 | NCBI WGS metagenome assembly MDTD01 (sample SAMN05326646, study PRJNA326480) | marine metagenome | isolation source: seawater | place: Pacific Ocean: South West | collected 2011 | reverse complement strand
CGTTATTTCTTTTAACTTTTAACTCTGGTTTTTTTTCCTCTTTTTTAACTTTTAACTCTGGCTTTTTTTCCTCTTTTTTAACTTTTAACTCTGGTTTTTTTTCCTCTTTTTTAACTTTTAACTCTGGTTTTTTTTCCTCTTTTTTAACTTTTAACTCCGGTTTTTTAATTTCAACTTTTTTCTCTAAAAAATCATAATTTTTGTATGTATTAAATCCTACCACAATTGCCGTAGTAATACCTACTAGCGCAAAAAAACCAATTATTACATTCCTCGCACTTTTCTGATCTATTTGCTGATTATAAATAGAATTAAATACATCGGTAAATAATTCACTGAAAAATCTTCCAACTGTTAATCCTAACTTTGGCAAAATATTTAAAAAATTAAACCCGGCTATCCCTAAATTTTTCCATAAACTGCTTAGGCCATGATTAACTTTCCTAGCAGTATCGTATTTATAATTTTCTACTCTTCTTAAAATCTTATTTTTGTCTTTAATTTTTTCTTCTTTAAACTCAATTATATTGGTCTTTAATTTTGATATAGGTTTTGTAAAATTTTCTTTAAAGAAACTTGTTTTAAAATCTTTAGGTATAATTATTTTATTTTTTTTAAGTATTAATTCTATTTGACCTGTTGTTAAATTTTTTCTTCTTTTCGTATAATCTTGTATTTCTTTAACATTATAAATGTAAGCTAACTCTAGTAATTTGTCTCTGTAACTTAATTTTTTTTTCATATTTAAATAGCCTCAACTGAGTTAACTTCTTTTACGTAATGTTTCAGGAGATTTTGAACTCCCTGCTTTAAGGTCATTAGTGAACTAGGACATCCGGAGCAACTACCTTGCAATTCAACTTTCACAATACCATTTTCAAAAGACCTAAATTTAATGTCACCTCCATCTCGTGCTACGGCAGGGCTTATTTTAGTATCCAATACTTCTATAATTTTTTTAACAGTGTCATCTTTATTTTGATAATTGTCATCAAATTCTTTGTTATTTTTTAAAATTGGTTCGTTATTATTTTCAAAATAATGATTGAGATGGGAGATAACCATCGGTTTAAGTTCATTCCATGAAACTTCATCTGTTTTTTTTACTGACAAAAAGTTTTTTGATAAAAGAATTAATTCTACACCTTTAAATTCTAAGAGTTCTTTTATAAATGTGTTAGACAAATCATTATGTCTATTTTTTTGAAACTCTTCCGTACCTATAGCAGAAATAACTTTTTCGGAGAGAAACTTTAGAGAATTAGGATTTGGAGTAGATTCAGTTTGTATCATGAGAAATTTATATTATATCAAACCCACTTTTTCACGTATATTTTTAAGGTTTTCCTCAGCAATAATACTGGCTTTTTCCGTACCTTTTTTCAAAATTTGCTCTAGATGAGCACGATCCATTAAAAGTTTATTAATCTCTTTCCCTATAGGAACAATTTCACTAATTAATAGTTCTGTTAATCTTGTTTTCAAAAAGGAATATTCTTTTCCGGACATTTCGCTTAAAACTTCGTTTAAACTAATTTTAGAGATTTCGGAGTAAATGTTAAGTAGATTTAATGCCTCAGGTTTTGCCTCGAGTTCTTTTAAACTGCTAGGAATTTGTTTCGAGTCTGATTTTGCTTTTTTAATTTTTTTATTTATTTCATCACTACTATCTTTTAAATTTATTCTAGAATAATCTGACTCTTCAGATTTGCTCATTTTTTTCGTCCCATCTCTTAAACTCATTATTCTAGAAACATTTTTTGAAATTAATGGTTCGGGTAAGGGAAAAAAATCTTTACAATTAAAATCTTTATTGAATTTTTGTGCAATATCTCTTGATAGCTCTAAATGTTGCTTTTGATCAGCACCAACTGGAACATGTGTAGCTTTATAAAGGAGGATGTCCGAGGCCATTAAATTTGGGTAAATATATAAACCTACGCTAGCTTTTTCTTTATCTGAACCTGCTTTATCTTTAAACTGAGTCATTCTATTTAGCCATCCAATTCTAGATACACAGTTTAAGATCCATGCTAACTCTGCGTGGCCTGAAACTGAAGATTGATTAAATATTATACTTTTATCTGGATTTAACCCTGTAGCAATGAAACTTGCCAATGTTTCTAAAACGTTATTACGTAACTCTTCAGGTTTTTGAAAAACTGTTATTGCGTGTAAATCAACAACACAATAAATACAATTCATTTCTTTTTGAAGAGATACAAAATTTTTTAAAGCCCCAAGATAATTGCCTAAATGTAGGTTGCCAGTCGGCTGAACCCCTGAAAATACTAATTTTTTTTTAACCATTTAATCTGCTTTATAGTTTTTAATTTTAAATAAACCTAGCAAAAAACAAGATAGCAAATAAACAAAACCTGCAAAACCTATAATAACTAATAAATAAATCGACTTATAAGTGTACATATAGTCAAGATAACTTGAATACTTTTTTAAAGCAAATATTAACGCGATCGCCATAAATGAAGATGAAAATAGAATTTTTAAAGTGTTTATAAATAGTTTATTTTGTAAAAATAAATAGTTTCTCTTCTTAAGAAGATATAAAAATATAAAAACTCCAAACCACGTAGATATCGATGTTGCGATGGGAATAATTAAAAATCCTATTTTATTAAAGAAAATTAAACTGATTAAAACATTCAAAAAAACAATCAAAGTGGAGATATAAAATGGTATTTTAGTATTATCCCTTGCAAAGAAAAAATTAGCTAAAATCTTTATTAAAGCAAATGCAATAACACCGTACCCGAAAAAGTTTAAAGCATAAGATGTCATCTCAACATCTTTTTGTGAGAATGAGCCATATCCAAATAATCCATTAATTATTTCTTCCGATGCAATAATTAAACCAATGCTAGCCGGTATTGAAAATAATAATGAGATTTCTATTGATCTATTTTGAATATTAGAAACTTTTAGATAGTTTTTTGATTGAAATGCTTTTGCGAGAACTGGCAATGAAACAGTACCGACGGCTATACCGGCAATAGCTAAATTAATTTGATAAATTCTATCTGCATAATATAAGTATGATACTGCACCTGATTGAAAAGATGCAATTATCGTTCCTACTAATATATTTATTTGTGTAACTCCAGAAGAAAATATACTTGGTAATAATTTTTTAAAAAAAAATTTTACTTTACTTGTAATTTTAAAATTAAATTTGATATATGGTTTATAAAAATCAAGAGCAAAGTAAATTAAAAATATTAATTGTATAATACCTGCTACTGTAACTCCATAAGAAAGTTGCTTTGCAATATTTAAATTCTGATAATAAGAAGTTAAAATACTAATAATCAAAACAATATTTAAAATTATTGGTGTAGCAGCAGCGGCAGCAAATTTATTATTAGAATTTAAAATTCCTGAAAAAAAGGATGACAAACTCACAAATAATAGAAAGGGAAATGTAATTCTTGTAAGCTCGACTGCGAGGTTAAACTTAGTATCATCAACTAAAAAACCTGGTGCAATAATATAAACTAAATAAGGAGTAAAAATTTCAGCAATGGTAACGATAAAAAGTAAAATTATGACAAGAAGACTTAAAATTTCGTCAGCAAAAATTTTGCCTTTTTTTTTATTCTTTAACTTTGCTGAGGTATAACTTGGAATGAAAGCTGCGTTAAACGTTCCTTCAGCAAATAACCTCCTGAAAGTATTAGGTAATCTAAAAGCTACAAAGAAAGCATCGGCAAAAACCGAAGCTCCAAGAAAAATAGCTATCAAAATATCTCTTAGGTAGCCTAAAACTCTGCTGATAAGTGTAAAAAAACTGAATATTGAGGCTGATGCAAGTAAGTTCATATTCGATCTAAATTAAGCCATAAATTTATAGTGAATTAATTTTCTTTATATTACATACTCATAAAAATAAATGCCAAAGAAAACAGAAATTGATCATTATTCGGATAAAGAAGCACTTGATTTTCATATAAAGGGAAAGTCAGGCAAAATTGAGATAAACTCAAGTAAACCTTTAACCACAAAGAGAGACCTTTCGCTTGCTTACTCTCCTGGAGTTGCGGCACCAGTTAAAGAAATAGCAAAGAATCCAGACTTAGCTTACGATTACACTAGTAAAGGTAATTTAGTTGCAGTTATTAGTAATGGTTCAGCAATATTAGGGTTGGGTAATTTAGGATCTTTAGCATCGAAGCCTGTTATGGAGGGTAAATCAGTTTTATTTAAAAGATTTGCAGATATTGATTCGATTGATATTGAAATAGATAATAGTAATCCTCAAGCAATTATTGAGACGATAAAAAATATTGGTGGAACTTTCGGAGGTATTAATCTTGAAGATATTGCTGCGCCCGATTGTTTTATAATAGAACAGAAATTAAAAGAACTTCTTGATATTCCTATTTTTCACGATGACCAACATGGAACTGCAATCATAACTACAGCAGCGCTTATCAATGCTTTAGATATTTCAAAAAAAAAGATCGGAGAAGTAAAGGTTGTAATAAATGGAGCTGGTGCATCCGCGCAAGCATGTGCAAATCTATTTAAAAGCTCCGGTGTTAAAAATGAAAATATTGTTATGTGTGATAGTAAGGGAGTAATATATAAAGGGAGAGAAAATTTAGATCAATTTAAATCTGCTCATGCTGTTGAAACAAAACTTAGAACATTAGAACAAGCAATGAAAGACTCGGACGTTTTCTTAGGTTTATCAGCTAAAGACGTGGTTTCTAAAGAAATGGTAAAATCAATGGCAAAAAATCCAATTATTTTTGCCTGCGCTAACCCTGACCCAGAAATTAAACCTGAATTAATTGTTGAGGCAAGAACAGATGCAATAATCGCAACTGGTAGGTCAGACTACCCTAATCAAGTAAATAATCTAATTGGATTCCCTTACATATTCAGAGGAGCTCTTGATGTAAGAGCTAAAGAAATTAATGAAGAAATGAAAGTCGCTGCTGCAAATGCAATAGCTCTTTTAGCGAGAGAAAACGTGCCAGATGAAGTTGTTTCTGCATATGGTGGAGATAGACCAAGATATGGAAAAGATTATATTATTCCATCAACTTTTGATCCAAGATTGATAAGTGTAATACCTTCAGCAGTTGCGAGTGCTGCAATGAAAAGTGGGGTCGCAAGAAAAGATATTGCTGACTTAGAAATTTATAAAGATCAACTTGCAAATAGACTTGATCCTACAATGTCATTAATGCAAGGCATTAACGCAAAAGTTAGAAAAAATCCAAAAAGAGTTATATTTGCTGAAGGTGAAGACGAAAATATGCTTAAGGCAGCAATTGAATTCGGTAGAAATAAATTAGGAACACCGATTTTAATTGGAGCTGAGAAAAGAATTAAAGAACAGCTAAAAAATATAGGTTTAGACGAAAATTATAAAATTCAGATTGTTAATTCTACCGATAAAGAAAAAAGGGAGAAATATGTTAAACACCTTTATAAGAGACTTCAGCGAGAGGGTCAATTGGAACGAGATGTGGATCGTTTAGTTAGGAATGAAAGAATAGCCTGGGGTGCTTCGATGATTGCATGTAAGGATGCAGATGCAATGGTAACAGGAAATATCAGACACTATGCTGCCTCTATAGAAAAACTTAAAAAAGTTACTCAGCCTAGACCTGGAGAGGAAATTTTTGGTATGACGATGATTACTCTGAAAGGAAAAACTATTTTAGTGGCAGATACAAATGTTCAAGATTTTCCATCTCCTCAAAGACTAGTTAAAGTTTCCAAATCTTGTGTTCGTGTTGCTAGACTTTTTGGATTTGATCCGAAAGTAGCATTCTTATCACACTCAACTTTTGGTAAACCCATTTCAAAAAATACAAAACATGTAAGGGATGCAATTGAACTATTAAAACAGGAAAAAGTTGACTTTGATTTTGATGGTGAAATGCAACCTGATGTAGCGTTAAATCCAGTCTATAAAGAAATTTACCCTTTTTCTAAAATCGTTGGTAATGCAAATATTTTAATCATGCCTGCATTACACAGTGCTGCAATATCAACTAAATTGATGAAAGTATTCGGAGGTGGAAAATTAATAGGTCCTTTACTAATCGGTTTAGGTTCGCCGATAGAGGTAGCGCCCTTAAGAGCTAGTACTTCAGAAATTTTAAATCTTGCATCTATTGCGGCTTACTCTTCTGATGTAATCGATTACTCTAATTAAAGTTTACTCCTACTTAAATCAGAAGCTAAATAAATTGAAGGTATTACCTCATCCACATCATAGATCTTATTAGCCTCATTGATGACTTCTTTCTTTTCTTGAATGTCCATTGCGATACCAAAAATATATATTTTTTTGTTAATTGTTTCTAAAGTGTAATTTCTTGCTTTAGTTTTTTTATTAAATATAAGCGCAGATCTAAGTTGGCTGGTAATGAGTATATCTTTAGCTGTACTTTTAAAACTTGCTTGGCCTTTTATTGTAATTGCATTTTTAACTGATCTTACGCCTTTTGTCTCCCAAGCCATTTTAGTAATTTTTATTTTTTCTTCAGGCTCATCTACTTTGCCAGATATAAAAATGTTACCGTCTCTTACCTCTGACTTCACCGAAATGAAATATTTTTTATTATTTAATGCTAGTCTAGCGGATAAGTTTTTTTGCATTATTGTGTCATCAATCTGCATTCCAATGGTTCTTGGATCAAATGTAATATCAACTCCTGCTCCGAACTGGCTTACAGAGGTACAAGCAGTAATAAAAAAGATTAATGCTAGGCTAAATATTTTTTTCATTTTTTGCTTTTAAACAGAGTTGGTAAATTGTTCTTTTGTTAATATTTTCTGTTTTTATAAGCAAATCAACAGTATCCTTTAAACTATATTTTTTCAAAAATATTTTTGCTTTGTTGATAATTTTTTGCTTATCATAAAATTTTGTTTTTGATTTAATTTCTGAAATTACAACAGTTATCTCACCTTTAAGTTGCTCTTCAAAGCTCTCGATTTCGTCAATGTTTTCTCTATAAAATCTTTCATGTAATTTAGTAATTTCTTTAGCGATCATAATTTTTCTGCCTGGAAAGAATTTTTTAAACTTCTCAAAATAAAAATTTAACTTTTGAGCCGGAATAAAAAAAACTTGTGAAAATTTATAGTTAGATAAAGAACTTAATATTTTAACCAATTCATTTTGAGTTTTTGGTAAGAAACCGTAAAATAAAAATTTATCATCGAAACCAGATACGCTCATTGCAGAAATGATCGAAGAAACACCGGGGATAGGTACTACTTTAATATTTTTTTTGATAGATTCATTAAGTAAAAGTCTACCTGGATCAGACATTAATGGAGTACCAGCGTCAGAAATAATAGACAAAATTTTGCCCTGATTAAAGTGCTCTATGATATTGGTAATTTGTTTTTTTTCGTTAAACTTATGATAGGAAATTAACTTTTTTTTTACTTTTAAATGATTTAATAGCTTTAATGAATGTCTAGTATCTTCACAAAGAATTATGTCTGAATTTTTTAATACCTCAATAGCTCTTAATGTTATGTCATCAAGGTTTCCAATAGGCGTTGAAACAATATATAAAGTATTTTTCGAAAGTTTCATTATATGAAAAAAAAAATTTTAATTATATTATCTTATTTATTAATATTTTTTAATTCTTATCTTTTAGCTGATGAAGGTAAAAAAATTCTTAAAATTGGTTTATTGGCTCCATTAAGTGGTGAATACAAAGAATTGGGTAGTTCTTTTCTTTACTCTTTGCAATTAGCTCTTGAAGAAATAAATGACGACAAAGTTGTAATAATACCTAGAGACTCTGGTTTCAATGATAAAGAAATGTTAAAAAGTGCAATAGAAGAAATAAGGTTAGAAGGAGCGAAAATTATTATTGGCCCAATAACAAATTCGGATTTTAATGAAGTAAAAAAATTTGGTGACCTTACTTTTATTTCTCCATCAAATATAAACCCAGAGTTTACTCATAATATAATTAGCGTAGGCGTAAGTTTGGACTCTCAACTAAAATCTTTGGGTAATTTTATAAAAAAACAAAAAAAAACCAAAACAGTAATAATGTACCCAAAAAATCAATATGAAGATTATGTAGAAAAAAAACTTAAGATAGTGGGTTTGGATAATTTTAAAATTTTTAAATATAGTTCTAATCCAGAAATTCTTACAGGTGAAATCGAAGTTTTAACAAATTATAAGCAGAGAAAGAATAATTTAAAACTAAGAAAAAAAATGTTTGAAGATAAAGAGGATGACCAATCTATTAAAGCTTTAGCAAGATTAGAACAATTATACACTCTTGGTGATGTAAATTTTGACTCTGTAATTATTATAGATTTTGGCAACAGCCTTAAAAGTGTTTTAACATCTTTGGTTTACACAGATGTAAATCAGGAAAAAGTTTTGTTCACTACTGTAAATCAATGGTTTGATGAAAGTATATTTTACGAGAATACAATAAAATCTTTATACTATCCATCAATCAACTATAAAGAATTTAAAAAATATAATGAAAAATATTACAAAAGATTCAAAAAATATCCTAATGAAATTACTTTGCTTACTTACGATGCTTTAGGACTAATTTACTATGCCTGGAAAAAAAAGGGAGATATAAGATCTATAAATGATTTTTCATTTAAAAATAAAATTAAAGGTAAAATAGGAACATTCAGTTTAAAAGATCAAAAAGTGTCACAAGAGTTAAATATTTATAAAACTGAAAAAAATAAATTTATAAAATTTTGATTTTTTTTTTTAGTTTCTTAAAAGCTAAGAATCTATGATCCATTTTTAGTTTTTTCCAGTTTGGCATTTCGCCAAATGTTTTTTTAAAATTATTTGGAACAAAAATTGGATCATAACCAAATCCTTTTTTTCCTAAAATCTTCAACGATATCTTACCTGATATTCTTCCCTCTACAGTAACTATTTTTTTTTTTGGTTCTTTAAAAGAAAGACTACAAACGAATACCGCTTTTCTGTTTTCTTTTTTTTTTATTCTTTTTAAAATGTACTGCATCGCTTTAGCAAAACCACCGTGTCTTTTAGCAAATCTTGCTGAGTAAATTCCAGGCCTATTATTTAGGCATTTAATACATAAACCTGAGTCATCAGATATCACTGGAAAATTTACTAAATCACTAAAATATTTGACTTTTAGTTTTGAGTTTGAAGCAAAGCTCTTACCAGTTTCCTTTGGACTTCTTATTTTTAGCGATAAAGGAGAAATCTTTTTATATTTTTTCGATATAAGTCGAGCTATTTCTTTGAATTTTCCTGGATTATGTGTGCCTACTAAAATTTTTTTCATCCTATCTAGTATTTCTAAAATTATTTACTATATAGCATTCAAATGTCAGAAAATGATAAAAAAAAAACAGATGATTTAAAATCTTCAAAAGTAGATGAGGATAAAGCTCCTGATAATAACGAAAAACAGGATAAAAAAGTAATATCCGTTGATGAAAAATTAAAAGAGACTGAAGATAAATTGCTGAGATCTTTAGCCGAAATTGAAAATCAAAGACGAAGATTTGAGAAGGAAATAAAAGATGCTTTTGAATTCGGTTCCTTTAATTTTGCCAAAGAAATGTTGACAACCTTAGATAATTTACAACGAGCAAAAGAAGCGATTAAAAATGATAAATCATTAAATGAAAACAAAGACTTAAATAAATTTTTAGAAAATATCACTATTATTGAAAAAGACTTAACATCAATTTTTGAAAAAAATAACATAAAAAAAATTGAATCCAAAAATAAAAAATTTGACCCAAATTTACACCAAGCAATGGCTGAGATAGAGGATGATAATTTTGCTACAGGAACTATCGTGCAAGAGATACAAACAGGTTATATGCTTGGAGAAAGGTTGTTAAGACCAGCTTTGGTAGGGGTTGCTAAGAAAAAAAATTCAAAAAATCAAGAAAAAGAGGAAAAAAAATAAGCAAAATAACCTTGTAGAAGAAGAAAAAACACCCATATAAGCTGAACAAAAGGAAAATAATGAGTAAAGTAATTGGTATAGATTTAGGGACAACAAATTCATGCGTAGCCATAATGGATGGCTCGCAAGCAAAAGTTTTGGAAAATACTGAAGGTGCAAGAACAACACCTTCCGTAGTAGCATTTTTAGAGAATGAAGAAAAATTGGTTGGGCAACCAGCTAAGAGGCAAGCTGTAACAAACGCTGGTGATACAATTTTTGCTGTTAAAAGACTTATTGGTAGAAAATTCGATGGTCCCTCCGTTCAAAAAGATATTTCTAAAGTTCCATACAAAATAGTAAACTCAGATAATGGTGATGCATGGGTAGAGGGAAAAGGTAAAAAATACTCACCAGCACAAATTTCTGCTTTTGTTTTACAAAAAATGAAAGAAACAGCAGAAAAATATTTGGGTCAAGCTGTTACAAAGGCAGTAATTACAGTTCCAGCATATTTTAATGACTCACAAAGACAAGCAACTAAAGATGCTGGAAAAATAGCAGGCCTAGAGGTTTTAAGAATTATTAATGAACCAACAGCCGCTTCACTGGCCTACGGTCTTGATAAAAAAGGTGGAAAAAAGATAGCTGTTTACGATTTAGGTGGAGGAACCTTTGATATTTCAATTTTGGAAATAGGAGATGGTGTATTCGAAGTAAAATCTACTAATGGGGACACTTTTTTAGGAGGCGAGGATTTCGACGATGCTATAGTTGAATACTTAGCTTCTGAGTTTAAAAAAGACAACGGTATTGATTTAAAAACAGATAAACTTGCTCTTCAAAGATTGAAAGAGGCAGCAGAGAAAGCAAAAATTGAGCTTTCTTCAGCAGCGCAAACTGAAATTAATCTTCCATTTATCACTGCTGATAAAACTGGTCCTAAGCATTTAAATTTAAAATTCACTAGAGCTAAACTTGAAGCTTTAGTTCAGAGCTTAGTCGATAGAACCTTAGAACCTTGCAAAACAGCTCTCAAAGATTCTGGGTTTTCCGCAGCCGAAATTAATGAAATTGTTCTTGTAGGAGGAATGACAAGAATGCCAAAAATTATTGAAACTGTAAAAAACTTCTTTGGAAAAGAACCTAATAAAAGTGTAAATCCTGATGAAGTTGTTGCAATGGGAGCAGCTATACAAGGCGGAGTTCTTCAAGGTGATGTGAAAGATGTCTTGCTTTTGGACGTCACTCCTCTTTCTTTAGGAATTGAAACTTTAGGTGGCGTTTCTACAAAACTAATCGAAAAGAACACAACTATTCCAACTAAAAAAAGCCAAGTTTTTTCTACAGCAGAAGATAACCAGCCTGCGGTTTCTATTAGAGTACTACAAGGTGAAAGGGAGATGGCTGCAGATAATAAAATTCTAGGAAATTTTGAACTTGTCGGTATCCCGCCTGCCCCAAGAGGAACTCCTCAAATTGAAGTGACGTTTGATATTGATGCAAACGGGATAGTAAGCGTTTCAGCTAAAGACAAAGGAACGGGAAAAGAGCAAAAGATCCAAATTCAAGCTTCAGGCGGATTATCAGATGAAGAAATTAAGAAGATGGTAAAAGATGCTGAAGCAAATAAAGAAGCAGACAAAAAGAAAAGAGAGACTGTTGATGCTAGGAACCAAGCGGATAGCTTAGTTTTCTCAACTGAGAAAAGTTTAAAAGAACATGGAGATAAAGTTTCCCCAGAAGAAAAAAAAGCCATAGAAGGTAGTATTGCTGACCTAAAAAAATCTTTGGAGGGAACTGATATTGAAGATATTAAGAAAAAAACTCAAAGTTTAATTCAGGTTTCTATGAAATTAGGTGAGGCTGTTTATAAAAGCCAACAAAAACCGGATAACAATGACAAAAATCCTGGTGGACCAAAAAATGCTAAGCCTAATGATAAAGAAAATGTAGTAGATGCAGATTTTGAAGACGTAAAAGAAGATAAAGAAAAAAGCGCCTAAGATAAAAAATAAGGAGACGTCCTGTGGCTAAAAGAGATTGTT
>MDTD01028796.1_pt1 | contig 11974 bp, 10 predicted proteins | sample 811221 | NCBI WGS metagenome assembly MDTD01 (sample SAMN05326646, study PRJNA326480) | marine metagenome | isolation source: seawater | place: Pacific Ocean: South West | collected 2011 | reverse complement strand
TCTGATTAGTCAGAGCACCCATGACATACGTAAGCAGGCTGGGGGGGAAACTCCCCAGCCTGTCAATCAATATCACTAGCTCAGAAGATGCTTCTACCAGTCATTCAGAGTCACGGTCGTAAGGCTCTATGTTCTGCCATTCGGAGGAGTCCGAGCGTGCTACGATGGCATGCACCCAGTCGTCCTCTGAGCAGTTGAAAACCTCGTGTGGCAGACCGGGTTCGATGTAGAACATATCCCCTTCACTGTGTATTACTGACTTTTTACAACCAGGCCCATATTCGTGCCTAACACTCCCCTTCAAGAGAAATATCATGACATCGAAATCTACGTGGATATGCGCCTTTGCTATTCCGCCTGGAGGGATATATGCTCTGTTCATGGAAAGTCCAGTTGAGGGAGTATTCTTTCCAGACAGACCAGCACCATATTCAATGTTATTCCATCCGCGTATCTTCTCTACATCTCGTAGGCTCCAGATACCGCCTTCATCGGTTACGAATTTTCCAAGATCTAACTGTTCCCCCGTTAGTGCCAATTCATCCTCATTCATGACTGATATGATCGTATAGTGGGCAATAATGGTTATTGATACTAGTAGAAGATCCTTCGGTCAAGCATAAAAGGGGTCGGCATCTCGCAAGTGCATCAGGTGTTCTGTAATGAGTGGTAGAGCAGCAATTTGTACTTCCTCCGGAATTCCACTTGTTGAGCCCAAGGCAACTTCTTTTCCTTGCCCTGTGTGCGGCGAGCCAATCGGCCGAAGCGAGAGATGCAGGGATCAGGGCGTCCAGTACAGATGTCCGAAATGCTCATTTGAAGGACCTTGATGTTGGAGAGATTTCCATGGGACAAGTCGTTGTCAAGTACAAAATTACGTTAAATCAACCCGAGGACGAACGTCCCGATTATGATGGAATAGCAGCCAAGATATCCGTTTTAGAAGAAGTTCAATCCATTTCAATAAAGCCGCTGGCTTTTGGCATGATGTTCATCGAAATAGATGTTGTTTTGGGAGAAGGCGAGGGAATCGTCGATGGATTCGAAGATAAGATCCGTTCGATAGACTCTATGATATCTCAGATAGAGGCCCTTGAGATGGGTCGTCTATAAGATCAATAATGGTCCAATGGAGACCTCATGAACTCCCGCATGAGTACTGTGGCGTAGCTTCCAGGCGGAAGGACAAATCTGAGCCTCAGACAAGCCCCATCAGGGTGCCAACGGTCTCCATCCCTAGGTCCTTGATCCCATCTCTGTGAAAGATCCTCGTCGGGGACTGGGGGGGCTTCTTCCACAGAGAAGTCGCTAAAAGGGACCGCTAGAGATCTACGCGTTCCATTTGTAGATAGTCTAGGGATCTCAGGAACCATCCATTCTATGCCATTCAATCCTGCAGATTTCATGCCTTCAGTCTCATGTCGCCCCGCTTCTCCTTCTGCGAGAATAACGCTGTTACCTGGAAGGATGCCTGTTATTGCTAGCCTCCCCCTCTCAGCATTCTTAGTGCAACGGTCAAGATTCCATTCACTGACCAAAGCAGACTTGCCAACATCGGTCCGCCCATTCTCTGAAAGAGGTGCAACGATATCCCCTACGGATGGACGTGTGATTTGCATGGAATCCGATAGACGACTCCTCAGAGCGTGGTTGAATGCTAACGACTGAAGAGAATGAATCATCAGGATTTGTAAAGACTGAGGAAGACTCTTGAACGCCCCGATGTAATCATCTCCACGGTCAAGTAGGCGTTCAAGCATCGCTCTCTCAAAACCAAGATGCTTAGGGATTATGTCCAAGCATTTCGAAGGTTCCTTCGTCTCTCTCCAAAGGGCTCTGAATGATTCCACATCTTCTCTGTGCCCGTCCCCCTGCATCCCTATGTATGTTGAAACAGCCCCTTCGAAATCAGAATTAACTAGACAACGTCCAACCTCTGCAGTTACCGGTCTAGTGGAACCAAATCTCTGAGGCCCGATCCAATTAGGAAATGCATTCATACCATGGAGATTTTCCATTTCCGACCTAATGGACAATACGCGACTCATAGCTTCCTTGCTATCTAGAGGCTCCCCATCCGGAGATACGCAACCTCTTACTGTGATGGTGAATCTATTCCCATCGTGATCACCCATCCCCACCTTTTGATGGGTTCTTCCCAAGATTTCTATTTCTGAATCTGGAATTTCCACCCTCTCAAGGATATTCGAACTGGCATCGACAACAAGAACTTGGGTGGTCACAGCTCTTTTGTCTTTAAGTCCGGATGAGAACACCCTATTCCTTGAAATCTTACACGCAGAAGCAAGCCTCCCAATAAACCGATTAGTTTCCCAGTTTCTCAGAGTCACTCTTATTGCAGTAAACCTTCCTTTTGGATCAATAGCGGGTGTCCTTGCCTGTTCTTTCACTCTGAAGTCATCCACACGCGTTTTTAGCACGCCGCCTATCCCTTCATGGGGGACACAAAAATAATCCAGACCAAGATAACTCTCGACCCCATCACGGTCGAACACAAAATCACCGAATCATATCTTGAGGGTCGAGAAGTCCTCGATGATAGAATCGCATAATTCGGACATCACCTTTGAGGCATTCTTGCCTTTCTTGACTCTGAGGTACAATTCTGGATCATCAAGATCAGGATGACCCGTGAAGAAATTCGCATATTCTACATCAGGGTGATCATTCAACCTCGATCTAAAAAGCTGAAGTGTAGAACTCCCCTCTCCGACAATCCTGAGTTTGAGTTCCACACCGTCATTTGCTAGGAGTCTAACTGGCATGGCCGCGCGTCCATACTCTCGGTTTTGATATCTTCTCTTGTGGAAGAACGCTATGAACCCCAATTGTGGCAGCCGGGATTATACCCCAGTTCATGTGGGGAAGGCCATGCGCAGAGCCGAGGAGTCAACAAGTCGCCTCGCATCTGCCCTTGAGAAATATGCGATGAGCATTGTGATTGGCTCTCTCCTATTGACCTTACTTCTGGTGTCCCAACTTGTTCCGCTGCCAGAATTCTCAACAGATGTATCCGACTTTGCCCCTCCAAACGAATCCGAAGATAGAATTGAAGCCATAGAGTCTGAATTCCCTCCTCAAATGTCCAGGATTTATGTCGATGTGAAATCTTCCGATGGATCTGAAAATCCACTTTCCGTCGATGCTTTGAATATTCTTTATCAGAAATCTGACTTTGTCGATGAGCTGGCCCAAGAACATGGGGTAATGATCGGATCCCACATCAATGTAGCAAGAACGCTGAATACCCTCATAATGGAACAATCTCCGTCCACAGATCTCTCCAGCATGGATGATTGGGGAGACATAGTCGACGCAATACAAAATGATGAAGATTGTACAAGTCTGGCAGGCGAGACTGCTGTCACTTCTGCAGCTTCATACGCAGTTTCTACATTGGTGAGCGAGGACCTGGTCTTTGATGGAATTTGTGATTACCTCGATGGTATAGATGGTGCCGATCCAACTCCATTTGCTACATCAACGATGTGGGTCATAGAGGTTTCAGAAGCATCCGATCACGAACGCATCAGAAGTTTTTCCGTCGAACTCCGAGAGAAGCTATCTGGGGAAGGAGTTGAAACGGGATCCGTCCTTTCCTACAGCGTAGTTTCAGAAGATCTAGTTAGTGAGGACATCAACTCTGGCACTCTTTCCAACTTCACAATTCTTCTTGCGACATCTTTGGTAGTTATAGTCGGCATACTTGCCATCGCCTTCCGGTCTACGGTGATGGTGGCAGCCCCCCTTGTAGCGCTTACCGCAGCACTTTCGTGGACCTATGGTCTAGTGGCTCTATTTGGGTATGAATTCACCGTTTTAGATATCGCTGTCGCGCCGGTGATTTTGGGTCTTGGAATAGATTATGGGATCCATCTTCAGAGGGGCTACGAACTCAATGTTTCAAGAGGCATGAAGCCGGCCAGGGCGTGGGTTGAGTCTTTTGATCTACTGAGACTGGCGCTTTCGCTCTCAGTGATTACCACTGTGGCAGCCTTCCTATCAAACGCATTCTCGCCCATAATACCTCTTCGAGCCTTCGGCACGACTCTAGCAATAGGCGTCGTATGCGCCTTTACAGCCAGCACTGTAACCGTCGGAGCAATTCATGTAGTCTCCGAACGTTCTGCTGGCAGGTACAGAGGGAGAAAGCCAATTGACCATTCAGTTTGGAGGCGAGCCTCAAGGCTTCAAGACAAGAGTCTTGCAAAAGTGGTCTCGATAGTCGCAATACTCACATTAGCTTCTGCAGCGGTTTCAGTGGGAAAGCTGGAAACAAGTTTCGAACTGACAGATTTCTTGGATGACGATATGCAGTCTATAGAAATTAGAAATGAAATTTATGAGAATTATGAAGTTGAATTCGTAAAGACTGCGATAATTCTAATCGATCTAACCGACGAAGATCAACCTCTTGAAGACGAAGATATCATGGATACAATACGAGGTTTACATCGTCGAATGGTCTTGGATGAGATGGTCATAAGGCCTGATGGAACAGAGGGTAGCAGACCTCAGTACGAGGGCCTCTACACCGTCTTACGCGATCGTTTGGAGGTTGATCCTGATTGGGGCCAGGAGTATGGGGTCGAACTTTTCGACGGAGAAGTGGGCCTTTCTTCAGAGCATTCAGAAGGCGACCTTCTTTTTGCCGTATCTGCTCTGATTGAGGATGAATCCCTGGGCGACCCTCTTAGGGGCAATACTTGGGCCGATCGAATTGCAAGGACGGTATCGATCGATGAAGAGGCCGGTGTCTTGCAGTATCTGATGATTGACGTTGCTGTAAGAGCGTCTTCTAGCGAAGATACTGATGCAATCGCGGATGGTTTCGCGAATCATGTAAAATGGTTAGAGGGCGATGACGGTTGTGGCTGCTCAGCGTATCTTTCTGGGGAAATCATCGTGATTGAATCCGTGCTTGATGGACTATTCATCTCTCAAGTCGAGTCGACCGCTCTGAGCCTAGTCGCATCTTTCCTTGTTCTGATGGCCATGACTAGACGTTTGAGTACTTCAGCAGTCATCATCCTCCCTGTCGCCCTTGCAGGGGTCTGGGTGGTTGGAACAATGGCTGTAGTGGGTCTAAACTGGAATGTCCTCACAGTCATGATCACCGCACTAACAATAGGCCTAGGGATAGATTACTCAATACACATGTGGCGGAGGTTCGAAGATGAACTAGAAGCTGGCGCGAATCGTGTCGAAGCAATGGCTACAACCTACTCTGTAACCGGTACAGCCCTTATGATGTCCGCATTTACTACTGCTTCCGGATTCCTAGTTTTACTGCTCTCACCCGTCCCCGTTATACAGGACTTCGGACTCGTCAGTGCAGCCTCTGTGGCCCTGTCACTTATTCTTGCACTATTCGTTCTCCCCGCACTTCTTCTCTCAGAGGCGAAATCAAGAGCCATTTAGATAAAATCGACTTTCCGCTGGGTTTGAATCCTCTCGCCCCCTCTCGCCTTCGTGCCTGAGTACATAGCACGTGATCCTAGGACCGGTCTTCCGATTCGCAAGGTGTCTAGCAGAAGTGGCCGTAATCTTGGTCCACTGACTCCGGCTTTGGGCCGTTGGGCAGTAATACCCCTGGACAAGATAATCCCTCTTGCAAAATCTGATCTTGCTGCTGTCGAGATTCCGTTGGGCGATGGGGGCGGATTCGCGACTCGTAACGACGCCATCGTCGCACTACACCGAGTCTCGGAAGAGCGTCTCGATAGGGCCCATGAAGCGTTATCAGAAGCGATTGATGACGATGACCCTTCAGTCAGGCTATCTGCAATTACGGGCCTTCCGAGAATGATGCTGAGGAAATCCGAGAATCTGATGTACCAATTGATTGTCAGGTTAGACGATTCTGATGCAGATGTTTCCGAGTCGGCGTGGGAGACGCTTGAACGTGTAGCACCAATTTTCCCATCATCTTCCGAACTAAGTCTCGAGGACCTCTTGAGAAGGCCCGATCAGGCGGATAGAACCCGTGCTTTCAGAGTTTTGAAGGCGATATCGAGAGAATGGGTCGAGGCAGGATGTCAACATCTTGAGTCCCTGATGAAAGAAGAAGAGGTCGATCTTCGTAGAAGATCGGCAAAGTTGCTGCGAATAGTTACGGAACGCGGAGGAGCAGTAGGCTGGGACTTGATAGCATGGGCATTGGAGGATACAGATTCCAATGTACGCTCATCCGGCGCAGATTGCCTTCCGAAGTTGGCTTCCGCCGAGCCTCGAATTGCAGCAATACTTGTCGAAGCATCTCTGGGCGAGAAGGACTCAAAAGTTAGAATGAAGATTTTACGAGCCATAAAATCTCTCGATATGCAGAACCCGAGAGTAGCCAGGTTGATCATAGATGGGGCCGGCGACCGGGACATACGATTGAGAAGGGCCTGCATAGACCAACTATCTGTTGTTTTGACCGGATCAGATCTCAGGGAAACTGCTGGACAGCTGGCTAGAAGTGAGAAAGACCCTGAACTGAAAAGGCGTCTTGAGGCTCTGGCATTTGATCCAGAGATGGAGGGCACTGAAGAGGAGAAGAATCGATTTTTAGCAGATTTAGACGTTGTAGAAGACGCTGAAGAAGCCTCATTAACACTCCAAAAGAGAAATCGGACCCAGCGTGAAGGTCATAAACAGGTGGAAGGTCGGCAGGCCGACGAGGAATGACAATGAGCGAAGCCATCAGCGAAAAAGAAGCGCGTTTTGAGCGCCTCTGGGCTGGAGAGACACCGAAGGGAGTCAATCGAACTAAGGCACTCAAGTTCAGACAGTATATGCGGCAGCATGTCCTTCAGAAATACCACAAGCGACGCAAGGAACAGTTCGCTAGTGCAGACAAGGGCCATTACAATCACAGTTTTACCAGCAAGCACATGTTCCTGACGAAGGAAAACTGCAGAAAGTACTGGATGGGCGAGCTTCAGCAGCAGATCAAGGACTCGGAGAGCTTCTGAGGCCTAGCTATGAGCAATTCCGGATTTTCGAAATTTAATCTGTCAGAAGATACCTCCAAGGCTCTTGATAGCAAGGGATGGGCGAAACCAACTCAGATTCAGCGCGAGACAATACCCGCTGCGCTTAACGGCCGGGATGTAATAGGGCAAGCTCGAACCGGATCTGGAAAAACCGCTGCCTTTGGGATTCCGATAATAGAGACATGCACGCCAAGTGGACTACCTCAGGCAATAGTGCTCTGCCCAACAAGGGAGCTAGCCGTACAGGTTGCAGAAGAGATGAGCTGGCTACAGGGCAAGAAGGGCCTGAAGATTAGGACCGTATACGGGGGAACAGATATCGAGCGCCAAGCAAAGGAACTCGCCGCCGGCACTGACATCATAGTTGGAACACCTGGCCGTATAATTGACATGACTAAGAGAACGCATCTAGATCTATCAGGAATCAGCACATTCTGTCTTGATGAGGCTGACAGGATGCTCGATATGGGATTCTTCCCGGATGTCATTTGGATCGTAGAACAAGCACCTAATCGGAATCAGACTCTCCTATTCAGCGCCACATTCCCTCAAGAGGTTCTAGATGCTTCTGAAGATTTGCTGGACGATCCTGAGCAGGTGTTCACGGGAGAGACTGAGATAGAGGTCCCCGAAATTGAACAGAGACACGTCAGGGTAGGACGTGCCAACAAGCTATGGGTCCTCGGCAGAATCATTCTCACTCTTGGCGAAGGAGAACAGATGCTCGTTTTCACCAATACCAAGAGGATGGCGGATATGCTCGTTGATCGCCTTGATAGGCATAATTTCGAATCGGTGGCTTTGCACGGCGACATGCCTCAGAACAAACGGGAGAAGATACTCTCTGCATATCGGGAAGGAAAACACGCTGTGCTTATTGCAACTGATGTTGCTGCGAGGGGGATAGATATCGATACGATAACCCACGTAGTTAACTATGATCTCCCTGATGAAACCGAGGCATACGTCCATCGAATAGGCCGTACAGGGCGCATGGGCAGATCTGGAATTGCTTGGTCTCTTGTGACGGCAAATGACGTTCTCCAACTCGATCGCATTTCTTCCACATGGAATCTGAAGATACCATCCAGCGAACCGCCAAACCTGCCTCAAGGAGTCGAACGCGATCCTGTTCGAAAACGTGAAGATTGGGATGAAGTTTCAGACTCCTTTGGCATGGTTAGGATCAAAGTTTCAGTAGGCCGGGAAGAAGCATCTAAGCGAGAATTCAGCGATTGGCTAAAGTCGGAGGCAAAACTTCCAGATATTGCAATTGGAGATATCTTCCAGGAAGATAATTCAGCAATCATAGAGATACATGTCGAAAAGGCAGGCGCAACGCTTGAGATATTGAAGCGACGTGAATGGGCAGGTTCGAGCCTTGAACCAGAATTGCTAGATAGGCCCGCCGTCGCATTGAATCGTGCATCCATGTTGGTCTAAGCATGGTCGACCTCAGAATTGATCTAACCGGGCATCTCTGCCCCATTCCCGTGCACGAGACAAGAAGAGCAATAGATGCCCATTCGCCAGGTGCAGTAATCGAGGTGTTCAGCGACGATCCCGAATCGCTTCACGATATACCCGCGCTCTGTGAAAGAAGGCAGGCTGAATGCAGCCATAAGTTGCTCGATAACGGCGTCATTCTATTCCGCATAGTCATCGCAAATATCTGATTCGAACAGAGTAAAGATTGAACGGAAAAACATGTACGCACATTAAGGGGGACGTCGTAATTTGGTAGAAGATTTTACACAAATAAAAGAGATCGATTCAGTGCCTGCAGAGGCAAATTTGCCCACCGTTCATGGGGATTTCAGGATACGTATATTCAATGAGCCATCCACTAATCTAGATCATGTAGCACTTACTTTAGGAAATATGGATGGTCCGGATCCAACGCCAGTCAGAATACACTCCGAATGTCTCACAGGCGATGCTTTCGGCAGTCTCCGATGTGACTGTGGCCCACAGCTCGATGCAGCATTATCGATAATCAACAAAATAGGATACGGGTGTTTAGTTTATCTCAGACAGGAAGGTCGTGGCATCGGCCTTCTGGCCAAGATACAAGCATACAACCTGCAGGATAAAGGGGCAGACACACTTGACGCTAATTTGCTGTTAGGACATCCTGCTGATGCAAGGGATTACTCGTTAGCAGCCACTATCCTCAACGCAGTAGGAACTAATAGAATCAATCTAATGACAAATAATCCTGATAAAGTTGAACAGCTCACTTCGTTAGGCGTAGAGGTCGTAAATCGGATGCCATTGATAGTCGGTGTAAGTGATGAGAATAAGGGCTATCTTGGCACCAAAGCGAGTAGGATGGGACATAGGATATCAGATAATGACCTAGATAATCCATGATTTGGGGCCGTGGCCGGGACTTGAACCCGGGCCGGCGGGACCACAACCCACCGTGCTAACCGCTACACTACCACAGCCGTGTACTATTGGCTTGCAAACTCCGTATTTCATCTCTTCCGCAGATTTACACGCTCTCATCACAGCTGATTATGACGACCAGGCATTCTGGATGCACATGAGACGTATCGTCATGGTAGCCTTGATTGCCATCAAAAAATGCTTTCTTTGAGACGAATATGAGCAAATTGTAAATGGAAAATTACCACAGGACGACTGATTATCCCATCTTCAATTATGGTTTGTCAACCATGCTCCCCAAGTATTCTCAATGTGATCCTCCCTGTTATGCTCCGAGCAAGATATGACATCATCGCACAAAAGGGCCCGTCTATCTTTGGAAAGTACGTCAAAAAGCACGGAGAGATCAAGGCTATTATTCGTCTCATAGATGGCCCTGATCGAAGTTCCTTCAGGTAAATCCACATTCGAATTAGGCTTTAGCCAAATAAAATCTCCACTATGCACCCCTCCTCCTGAAAGGCTAAGTGTGGTGTTTTGCAATGAATCCGACTCAACAAGACGAGATTGGTTGACCTTCCACAACCACCCCTTGAATCCGTTTGATTCGAAAGACTGTACTGGATCTATGGGTGAGCCGAAGAGGAAGGTCGCATTAACATCGATATCGTATCTGTAATTTTTATTATGGGTAAAGGCGTGAGTTGCGTTGAATTTAGCAATTGCTTGAAGCATTGGAAAGTCCGGATCTTCATACCTATATGCCGGGGTTTGTGCGTGAAGCCCCATTGTGATGTCAAGACCCGTGATTATCACAGAATCATCAGGGAGAGTCATACCTGCCTCGGCATAAATATCGGATAATGAATCACGGGTTGTGTAGAGATTTTCGGAATATTGACGCATGTCCTTAATCGATTCAATTACGGGGTTAATCGTTGTCAACATAAGGACCGCTGTAATCACAACGGGAATTTTTGAATTCTTAATGCGTTCGCCAAATACATTCTCAACATGCACCAGTGCACCTGGAATTGCTACGCATAGAAGGGCAAACCAAGGTGTTGAATATCTCTCCCAACCAAAGTCGAGAATATAACCGTGCAGAACAATCGCAGGTAGGAGTGCTATCCACATCCAAGTAAATTCATTATTCTTGATTTTAATCAGAAGAACGGTTCCAAGTAAAGCAAAGCAAAGCAGAACACTGTTCCACTGATTTATGAAATCGTCAAGGAACACATCAAAAGTGTACACGGATGATCCCGTCGCAACCGCATCAAAACTTGCCATCGTTCCTGAGATTTGGGATTGCAGTGGACCGAAGGGCGCTCCTGTGTGAATGATGTTTTTTATCATAAAAATCATCAATACAACGGTGTAACCGCCTAGCAAAAGTTTAGCCATCTCGAATCGCCGAGCTAGTAGATACAGTACTGTAATCCATGGCCCAAGATAGAGATAGGGATATTTTGTCATACCAACAATTACAAGCAGCATGCCGAGGAAAAAATGTTTTTTTGATGGCTTGCTTTTGCTGAGCTCAAGGTGATGGAATACGCTGACAATCATACCTGCTAAGGCGGTGTCCAACAACATTGTTCTTCCAAACATGACTGTGACAGGGAGAATGCAAAATGCCAAACCAGCCACTACGCCGATTCTCCGGCTGCTGAGATGTTCGCTCAAGTGTTGAATAGACCATGCTGTGGCGATCAAAAGTAACGTTGGCACAATGATAACTGTCGTAATACTCCCCGTCAACCACATTTCAACCGCGGCTATCCCTGAAACAATCTCGGGCCGGAAAGAGTAACTCATTCCCTGATGCGTGGGCAGCCAAATCCATCTATCTAGAATTCTGTTAGAGATTTGCAAGTGATATGCCTGATCATGAAATGCAGGTATAACATGAAATTTCGTGAGGCCTCCCAATGCGAATATTGCCGCAGGAATGAGGAGAAATCGTAAATCCTCCTTTTCAATTCGCATGGCCTGCATAGACTGCAGCCAGATTGTCAAAATGAGCATTACAATAATCATCAAGAACACCGGTGGAAAACCAAAACCCCCTCCTAGAGAGACGATGGCCCCTATGATCATCAGAATCGGCATTGCTTCGAGTGTCATACGATGGCCGAGGCTACGTTTAGCACCCATCTGCATTATACCACTTTGAGTCACCTCTTTACCGCTTCTCCCCCTAACCAACCATGCTGTCAATTATTAAACCGAATCTGAGAGGAAAGTATGTTATTGATGGCCTCCCATTCTGAAAGAGACCTTTGTGCTGGGATTGATGAGGTGCTCGCTTGGTCGAGCATTTTCAACCATCACATGAATATCGATGATTTGATGCGCAATATGAGGATTAACTGTACTGTTTCTGATTTAGAGAAGGAGATTGAGCGAACCACTCATCTCAGACTGGAAGAAACTCTCGTTTTATCAGACCGATATTCGTACAATCACAATTTTGCCCAATTGCAAGAACAAGCCAAACGACACCTCGAGGATACTGAATACGTCCTATCCATACTGTGTTCATGCCCCCATGTAACCGGCTTATCTATTACAGGCTC
>MDTD01005070.1_pt1 | contig 11976 bp, 13 predicted proteins | sample 811221 | NCBI WGS metagenome assembly MDTD01 (sample SAMN05326646, study PRJNA326480) | marine metagenome | isolation source: seawater | place: Pacific Ocean: South West | collected 2011 | reverse complement strand
GGATGATGATTTGACGCGCTTGCGCACGCAAATTGACCAGATTGACCAGCAAATCCTGACGTTGCTCACCGACAGGCTGTTGATGGCTGAACAAGTTGCCGCGGCGAAACAAAATGGTTCGTCTGTGTTTCGGCCAGAACGCGAAACTCAGCTTCTGGCCAGCTTATGTGCTCAGGCAGACCCGCGCCTGCATCCGGTGATCCAGGCGGTCTGGCGGGCGATTATTTCTGCTGCGATTGCGCGTCAGAAACCTGACTTCACAATCGGGGCGATTGCCAGCAGCGAGCAGACCGCCCGTCTGTTTGCAGCCGGCCAGCTGGCGGTCCAGATGACCGCCAGCCCAGTTGAATTGTGCCGGCAGATTGAAACGCATCAGCTGGATGTCGGCATCATACAGGCAGCTGATCTGGCGGCTGTGCATGGACAGCTTGGGCTGGACAAGCCGGTAAAGATTATCGCTGCCCTGCCTTTATATAAACAGGCTCTGCAGCCCCCGGCGGCGTTTGTGCTGGCCGCTGACCGGCCGGAACCCTCAGGCCATGACCGTTATGTGGTCTATCATCAAGACAAAGCAGAGAGTGAGCTGATCACAGCAGAACAGCTGGCCGCCTCTTCTGATCTGTCTGTGCTTGGCATCTGTGCATCTATTGGCTAAACTCGCCTCGGTCAGAGGGTCAGACGGTCTGTGGCCATCAGATAAGATTACAGCATAACCTACAGGCAGTCAGATGATGCACCCGTCAAAACCGCAACCCAAAGAGTCAATCCGTTCGCTTTTGTCTTACCGGCCGTCTTTTGGTGAAGCCAAACAGGGGCGGCTGATCAGATTGTCGGCCAATGAAGGCGCGTTGGGGGCTTCACCTCGTGTCTATGAAGCCTTGCAGGCAGAAGCGCTGACCCCGTTCCGTTATCCTGAGGTGCAGGACCAGAAGCTGAATGAGGCTATTGCAGAGCGCTATGGGCTTGAGGCGTCTCGGATTTTATCATCAAACGGGTCTGATGAGCTGATCAGCCTGATTACCATGGCTTATCTTGAACCTGGTGATGAGGTGGTGATGAGCCAATATGCGTTTCTGGTGATCCCCCAGGCCACACGTATCGCAGGCGGCACAGTGGTGCAGGCTGATGATGTCGATATGGTGACCAATGTTGACAATCTTCTGGCCGCGGTTACGCCGAAGACAAAGATTTTATTTCTGGTCAATCCGAACAACCCGACCGGCACCATGATTGAGATGGATGAGGTGCGCCGTCTGCACGCTCATCTGCCGTCTCATGTTTTGTTGGTTCTGGACTGGGCTTATGCTGAATATCTGGATCAGTCTTTTTCTGATGAAGCGGCCCGGCTGGTTGAAGCTAATGACAATGTGGTGATGACACGGACCTTTTCAAAGCTGCATGGTCTGGCAGGGTTACGGTTGGGCTGGGCCTATTGCTCGCCTGATCTGCTGACAACGCTGGCCTCTATACGCGGGCCGTTTTCCGTGAATCAGGCGGCGTTCCGTGCAGGGATTGCGGCGGTTCAGGATCGGGAGTTTCAGGAAAGATCAGTCGCGCATAACGAAAAGTGGATATCTGCGATGGTCCCGTTTCTGGAACAGCTTGGCCTTCAGGTTATCCCCTCATCAACCAATTTCATCCTGTTTCGGTTTGATGAGGCAACAGGACCGTCTGCCCAGCAAGCCTCAGAATTTTTTGCTTCAGAAAATATCCTGCTGCGGACAATGGCCCCTTATGGTCTTGGTGATTGTCTGCGCATGTCGATAGGCACAGACGAAGAAATGGCTGTTGTGAAAGACGCCTTTATCCGGCTGATGCAGCCATCGTCCGCCACGTAAGGCTTCAGAAAGGGACAGTACCGGTGTCAGCCCCCTCTTCATTTTCGCATGTCGCCATCATTGGGATTGGCCTTATCGGGGCATCCATTGCGCATGCCGTCAGACATAAAGATATTCCTGTCACGCTGTCTGTCTATGACAATAATGATGAGGTGCGGGCCACCGCAGCACAGCTTCTGCCTCATGTTCAGGTGTGTGACAGCCTGCAACAGGTTGTGGCTGAAGCTGATCTGGTTATATTGGCTGTTCCGGTGGGTGTGATGGAAGATGTGATGAAGGCAATCTCGCCTTATCTTCAGCCCGGTACTGTGATTACCGATACCGGCTCAACAAAACGCTCTGTGATACGTGATGTTGATCCCTTTGTGCCGCAGGGCTGTTATTTCCTTCCCGGACACCCGTTGGCAGGTACCGAATTTTCCGGGCCGGCAGCCGGGTTTGCCAGCTTGTTTGAACAACGCTACTGGCTGTTGCTGCCCAATGGCTCACCAAAGGACAAGGTCGCTGGCCTGGCTGATTTTCTGTCTGGTCTGGGGGCAATGGTTGAATATATGGATGCTGATTATCATGATCGCGTGCTGGCGATTACCTCGCATCTGCCGCATCTGATTGCCTATACCATTGTCGGCACAGCGGTTGATCTGGAACAGGATCTGAAAAATGATGTGATCAGATATTCAGCTTCAGGGTTCCGGGATTTCACCCGTATTGCGGCGTCTGATCCGGTGATGTGGCGGGATGTGTTTTTGAACAATGATGAAGCTGTTCTGGAAATGCTGCAGCGGTTTTCTGAAGATCTGACCTATCTGCAGCGCGCGATTCGCTGGAAAGAAGGGGACAAACTGTTTGATTTGTTCACGCGGACCCGTGATATCAGACGCTCTATTATTGATGCCGGCCAGGATTAAGCCCGCCATCTCTGACAAGCTGAACTAGCTCTGAATCAGTGCAAATAGATATTTTGCATATTCACGGGTCAGCAGCCGGACCGTCGGCCAATGCCAGTACCAGTCCCGGGCCTGAAGATCAGGCGGCGTCACCGGCCATCCTGTCACCTTATGATGTGGCAGCAACCGCGAGAATTCCAGATGCGCGCGCGGCAGATGATAATTTGCTGTCACCAGCCGTAAGGTTGAAAACTGGCGGGCCTCTGCCCAGATCAGGGCCGCTTTTGCATTGCCTTTGGTATCCAGGGCAACTTTGTCGATATCCACACAGCAAGTGAATGTCTGCAGATGATCAGCTGTCAGCTTCAGCTCAGTCGCCAGAACCTGTTTTGACACATCCTGACCGACACCTGTAATCAGCATCCGGCTGGCGGCCCCGCTATGCAGCAGGCGCAGCCCTTCTTGAATCCGGGCCTGACCGCCTGTTGGCACGACCAGCCCGTCTGTTCTTCCAGGCAACAGGCTTTCAGGCTGCGGCAGGGTCAGGGCAAAATGCTGCAGACAGGCCAGCACAACCAGCAGGCCCATGACACCCAGCTTCAGAACCCGCCTTAGCTGGGCCCTGGCTTTATGATGGTGAGTCTGGCTTGTCTGTTCAGGCTGTGTCACTAGGCATTCCTGTTTTCCTCAGCATTTTTGCCTGACCGCAGAGAGAGGGCAAAAACGTCTGGTCTCCCCGCGTGGTTTAAGCTAATTATGCTACCAGATAGATGAGCAGAGTATAGTTATATGTTGTTAACATGTGAAAATTGTCAGACTATTTTCCGTGTAGATGCAAAAGCGATTGCCCCGCAGGGCCAACGGGTCCGCTGTTCGGTCTGTAAACATGTCTGGCGGGCTGAACCTGGAAAGCCTGTTGAAAAACCGCAGACAGGATTGCTGAAAGAAACCGCCAGAGGGCTTCGTTATCCTGCTCTTATCATTGCTGTTCTGATGCTTGTCAGTGGCGGGCTATACAGCTTTCGGGGCCCGCTGACCGCTCATTTCCCGGCTCTGATTTCTTCATTTGACCTGGCCGGCCTTACCATTATGCCCGATCCGTCTGTGCTAGAGGTGCGCGATCTGAAAGCTCAATATACAGAACCCCTTCTCAGGGTCAGAGGGGCGTTGTTCAACATCAGTGATTTCCGTGCTCATGCCTCAATGCTGCAGTTGCGGGTTCTGGACGCAGACGGCACAGAATTATACCAGCAGAAAGTCACCCCTGACGGTTATTTCATTGAAACCGGATTGTCTGTGCCGTTTTTTGCGCAATTTGAGGTGGACGGGGCAAAACAGGCCCAGGTCATTGTTGAACCTGTTGCCGAACGGCTGCCGCCCCGCCTGTTCTGATGCGCAAGCGCTCAGCTGAACGGGTTATCTTCACAAGCCAGCAGATCCTCAACAGACCGGCGCGCTCTCAGCACATGAACCTTGCCGTCATGAACCATTATTTCTGCGGCTTCAGGGCGGGTGTTGTAGGTCGACATCATCACCGCCCCATAAGCGCCAGCTGAAAACACAGCCAGAACGTCACCTTCGGCAATATCAGGCATATTGCGGGCCTGGCCCAGATAATCACCTGTCTCACAGACCGGGCCAACAATATCGGCCTTGCCTGTTGCGGGCTGCAGGGGGTCGGCTGGCTCAATTCTGTGCCAGGCTTCATAAAGAGTTGGCCTGATCAGATCATTCATCGCGCCGTCAACAATGATAAACCGCTTATCCTCACCTTGCTTCACAAACAAAGTCCGGGTCAGAAACACGCCATTATCTGCAGCAATTGACCGGCCGGGCTCAAACCCTAACTTATAGGCCCGGTTGGCAAAAATGCGGGTGACCATCTGGCCATAGGCGTCAAAATCGGGGGATGTTCCGGTTTCATAATCAATCCCCAGACCGCCACCTAAATCCAGAATGGGCACATCAAGGCCTTCTGCGCGCAAACCATCTGCCAGCTGCAACAATTCTTGATAGGCGCGCTCAAACGGGGCCAGTTGACGCAATTGCGAGCCAATATGAACAGCCAGCCCGCGCGGGATCAGATTCGGATCAGCACAGACCTTGCGGTACAGCGCGGCCGCTTCTCCGCCCGCCACAGGAATGCCGAATTTGGTTGACCGCTGGCCGGTGGAAATCTTGGCATGGCTGCCCGGGTCAACATTGACATTCACCCGCAAAGCCACCGGGGCGCTGACGCCCATATCTCCAGCTATGGCGCTGATATGCACCAGCTCTGCTGCTGATTCGGCATTAATCTGGCCAATACCGACCTGCAGCGCTTCTTTGATCTCAAGATCTGTTTTGCCGACACCTGAGAACACAATTTTTTCTGCAGCTATGCCAGCGGTCAAGGCCCGCTTCATCTCTCCGCCAGACACAATATCTGCCCCGGCCCCTTGCCGGGCCAACAGGCCGAGCACACCCAAAGATGAATTGGCCTTCACAGCATAATGCACTGCGCAGTCAAGCCGGGAGACAGCAGAAGTAAAGGCTGCGAAATGGGCAATGAACCCGTCTCCTGAATAGACATAGAGCGGGGTGCCATAGGCCTCGGCCAGTTCGGCTGCTGACTGGCCACCTATGGTCAGATGGCCTTGTTGATCTCTTGTAATCTGGGTCATGTCTGTCGCTAGCGTCAGCTTTGTTGTTCGGTCACTTCAGACGGACGCAACGGATCGCCGCGCTTGCCGCAAGCTGTCAGCGTACTGGTTAAAACCAGAGCACACAAAAGAAGAATTGGTATACGCATGATAGGTTTCATCCTCACTTCTTGCCGTTACGGCGCGTCATTCTTGTCTAAAAACCGGGTTCTGGCCTCAGCCAAACGGGCCCGCACCTCAGCAGGGGCTGTGCCGCCATAGCTTGTTCGTGCCGCAACCGCATTGTCAATCAACAGAACAGACCTGGCCTGTTCTGTTAACTGGGGCTCAACGCTCTGCAGATCAGCAAGAGACAGCTCTTCCAGCCCGCATCCGTTCTGATCCGCCAGCGCCACCAGCGCGCCGGTGATATGATGTGCGTTCCGGAACGGAATATTCAGCTCAGCGACCAGATAATCTGCCAGATCAGTTGCCGCCGGATGGCCCTTGCTTAACGCCTGCCGCATCGCGTCTGGATGGGCGGTTAAATCTTCTATCATGCCGGTCATCGCCATCAGACTGATAGACAAGGATTTTTCAGCATCAAATACAGGTTCTTTATCTTCTTGCATATCCTTGCCATAGGCCAGAGGCAGGCCTTTCAGGACGGTCAGCAAGCTGACCAGATCACCGATAATCCGGCCGGGCTTGGCCCTGATCAGTTCTGCGGCATCAGGGTTGCGTTTCTGCGGCATGATGGATGAACCTGTGGTATAGGCATCAGAAAGGCTGACAAAGCCAAATCTGTCTGTTGACCAGATCACAATCTCTTCTGCCAGCCGCGACAGATGAGTCGCACAAATCGCTGCAGCAGACATGAACTCAACCGCAAAATCACGTGCTGATACCCCGTCCATCGCGTTCGCCATCGGCCTGTCAAACCCCAGCAGGGCGGCGGTCTTATGCCGGTCTATCGGGTGAGATGTTCCGGCAAGAGCAGCAGAGCCCAGCGGCGATTCATTAACCCGCTTGGCACAGTCAGCAAACCGGCCCCGGTCACGACCGAGCATTTCAACATAAGCCATCAGATGAAAGCCAAAGGTAATTGGCTGAGCGGTCTGCAGATGGGTATATCCCGGCATCACTGTTTCTGCGTGGGTATCTGCCTGATCCAGAAGAGCCTTTTGCAAGCCTGTCAGCAACTTGTCTGTTTCCGCAAGGGCTTCACGCAACCACAGCCGGATATCTGTGGCCACCTGATCATTTCGCGAGCGGGCAGTGTGCAGACGCCGTGCCGGGTCCCCGATCAGCTCCGCCAGCCGGGTTTCAACATTCATATGAATATCTTCCAGCTGTTCTGAAAATTCAAATGTGCCGGCCGCAATCTCTTGTTCTATCTGCTGCAGGCCGGTGATAATCTGATCTCTGTCCTCGGCGGTCAGGATATTCTGGTCAGCCAGCATGCGGGCATGCGCAATGGACCCGGCAATATCCTGCCGGTACAGCGTTTTATCATAGCTAATTGAGGCGTTGATATCCTGCATCAGCTGTGATGGCCCGCCAGCAAACCGTCCTCCCCAGATAGAAGAAGCCTTTTTTTTGCCAGATTGATGTGGTTTAGATGATGTCATACGAAATCCCCATATATGGGTGTCCCGGATTTTATAACCTATAAGGCTGTGCTAGGGTGAACCCTGCTGACCTTAACTGTGAACTCAAAGGTGCCTGGTTTATGTCTTATAGTACAGAAATGAGAAATGATCAGCCCCAAATCTTTACCCGGCGCCGTCTGGCCTGTCTGCTCGGGGCTTCAGCTGTTCTGGGTCTGCCGTTGTCCGGGGTGCGCTCAGACGCGCTTCGCCTGAAGCTGGATGCCGGAGAGCAACCGCTTCCGGGCAGCTCTCTGCAGACAAAATCTGGCCAGCCTCTGCGTCTAGCGGAAGCGGGGTCACAAGCCTTACTGGTGAATTTCTGGGCGACCTGGTGCGGGCCTTGTGTGGTTGAACTGCCGGCTCTTGAAACAGCAGCAGCTCATTTGCGTGAACATAGCATTAAGGTTGTTCTGGTCAATGTGGATCGCGGCGGGGCAGAGGTGGCCCAGCCATTTCTGGATAAACGCCAGATCAACACGCCTTTATCTGCTTATGATCCGAACGGTGAATGGGCGCGCGCGCTCAAGCTGCGCGGTCTGCCGACAACCTTACTGATCAAGCAAGGTCTGTCCGGCTATGCCTCTCATACAGGTCCGGCTGAATGGGCCTCGCCGGCTGTCCTTGATCAGGTCACAGATTATCTGGGCTGAACAGAACAGGGGGCCGGCAAGGCCGAGAGGTATCGCTGTCTTAGCCGAGTTCTGAATCCAGTTCAGGAACAGCGTCAAACAGATCAGCAACCAGCCCGTAATCAGCAACCTGGAAAATCGGGGCTTCATCATCTTTGTTGATGGCCACAATCACCTTGCTGTCTTTCATACCAGCCAGATGCTGAATCGCACCGGAAATGCCCACGGCCATATACAGCTCCGGGGCCACAACTTTGCCGGTCTGGCCGACCTGATAATCATTTGGCACAAAGCCGGCATCAACCGCTGCTCTGGACGCCCCAACTGCGGCACCCAGCTTGTCAGCAACCTTTTCCAGCATCACAAAGTTAGCGCCATCCTGCATGCCCCGCCCACCTGACACAACAATGCCAGCTGAGGTCAGCTCAGGCCGCTCAGATTTTGACAATTCTGATTTCTCGAACTTGGACAGACCGGCATCACCAGCGGCATCTGCCTGTTCAATGGCAGCAGACCCGCCTGTCTCCGCAACCGGCTCAAAAGCTGTGCTTCTGACCGTGATAATTTTCAGCGCATCACCTGACTGGACCGTGGCCAGTGCGTTACCGGCATAAATCGGCCGCTGGAATGTATCCGCGTCAATCACTGCGATAATGTCAGAAATCTGGGCTGTATCTGTCAGCGCCGCAACCCGTGGCATGATATTTTTGCCATATGTTGTGGCCGGGGCCAGAATATGTGAATAGCCCTCTGCCATACCTGCGATCAGAGGCGCGATATTTTCCGCCAGACCATGGGCGTTCTCAGGCGCATCTGCAACAATCACCTTGGCAACACCGGCGATCGCCGCTGCAGCAGAAGCCGCATCACCGCACCCGTGCCCCGCAACCAGCGCATCAATATCCCCGCCGATAGCCTGGGCCGCGGCAATGGTGTTCAGTGTCGCTGCGTTTACAGCACCATTATCATGTTCAACAACAACAAGAATGCTCATCATATCACCTTTGCTTCATTTTTCAGTTTATCGACAAGTTCAGCAACAGAACCAACCTTGATACCGGCAGACCGGGCGGCAGGTTCTTCAACCTTTACCACCTTCAGACGCGGGGCTGTGTCTACGCCCAGCTCATCTGCGCTCAGGCTGTCAATCGGCTTTTTCTTTGCCTTCATAATGTTTGGCAAAGACGCATAACGCGGCTCATTCAGGCGCAGATCAACAGTGATCACAGCCGGCATGGACACTTCAATATGCTCAAGTCCCCCATCCACTTCGCGGACGATCTTCGCTTTATCGCTGCCAAGTTCCACACCAGAAGCAAATGTAGCCTGTGACCACCCCAGAAGCGCAGACAGCATCTGACCGGTTTGGTTGCTGTCATCATCAATCGCCTGCTTGCCGCAGATCACCAGCCCCGGGGCCTCTTTATCAACAACAGCCTTCAGCAGCTTGGCAACCGCCAGCGGTTCAACATCCTGGTCAGCTTCAATATGAATGCCGCGGTCAGCGCCCATGGCCAGACCTGTGCGGATGGTTTCCTGCGCTTGTGTCGGGCCGACAGAAACCAGAACAATCTCATCTGCCTGACCCGCTTCTTTAATGCGCAGGGCCTGTTCCACAGCGATTTCATCAAACGGATTCATTGCCATCTTCACATTGGCCAGCTCAACACCAGACTGGTCCGGTTTCACACGGACTTTGACGTTGTAATCAATGACCCTTTTCACAGGTACCAAAATTTTCATGTGCTTATCCTTTTCCTTACTTCAGCTGATAAACATGATCTGCTTTATCAGCCAGTCGTCCCAAAATATCCGCTATCAGCTTGCCTGGTTATCCCCGGGAACCCACAGAACATCGCTTTGTCCGTCACCATTAGCATGACGTGCCAGTACAAACAACAGATCTGAGACCCGGTTAATATACTGCATTGCCGCTTCATTAACAGGTTCTTCAACAGCTAATTCCGTCATTTGGCGTTCGGCACGTCTGGCCACAGTCCGGCCCAGATGCAACCAGGCCGCCAGCTCTGTGCCACCAGGCAGAATGAATGAGGTCAGCGGCTGCAGATTTGCGTTCACAGCATCGATTTCCTGTTCCAGCCGGGTCACCTGATCAGTTGTGATTCGCAAGGCCGGGGCGGTCTCTTCCGCGGTGGCCAGATCCGCGCCCAGATCAAACAGATCGTTCTGGATGCGGGCCAGCTGGGCGTCTATACCGGCCATATCTGCTCCATTTTTACAGTGCAGGCGCGCCAGACCCAGAACAGAGTTCAGCTCATCAACCTCACCAAAGGCAGACGGGCGCCGGGCATGTTTGGACACACGGCCGCCGCCAACCAGACTGGTGGTTCCGTCATCACCTGTACGGGTGTAAATTTTGTTCAGCTTGACCATAGGTAAACCGCTTGTTTATTCATCTTGTTGTTGTGCCACATCTTAGGCTTCACGTTTCAGCCATAATAAGGTGACAAAGACCAGCAAAACAACCGCCTGAGCGATGATACGATAGCGCATAATCTTATTGGAATGACTCTTATTATAGGCACCGCCGCGGCCCATTGTAATTACGCCCCAAAATAAAATGCCAGCGACACCAGCCAACCCGACCACCATCACAAATTCGGACCAGCCGAATTCAGATACAGAAAACGGACTCATAACGATTATCCTTTCAAGGTTGACTGACCTGTCAGCCGGTTACATTCAGCTGTTCTCATAATCATCTAGTGCGATATTCCGGCGGCGACACCCGGCAACAAGGGTATTTCTGAGCAGGCAGGCGATTGTCATTGGTCCAACCCCGCCAGGCACAGGTGTGATGGCACCGGCAACCTCTGCAGCAGAAGCAAAATCAACATCACCTGTCAGCCTGAATTTTCCGTCCCCGCGTTCAGGCGCGGCAACCCGGTTGATGCCCACATCTATGACTGTGGCCCCTGGTTTGATCCAGTCACCTTTGACCATTTCTGGCCGGCCAACGGCAGCAACCAGAATATCAGCCTGCCGGCAGATTGCGGCCAGATCGCGGGTACGCGAATGCGCGATCGTCACGGTCGCATGTGCTGAGGTTAATAACTGGGCCATTGGTTTGCCGACAATATTGGACCGGCCAAGCACAACAGCATTGGCCCCGGACAGATCACCAAGATAGTCCTGCAGCAACAACAGGCAGCCCAGCGGCGTACAGGGCACCAAGCCGCGCTGACCAGTCGCCAGCAGACCCGCATTGACAACATGAAACCCGTCAACATCTTTTTCAGGGGCAATTGCCTGAATAACAGCTGCTTCATCAATTTGATCAGGCAGCGGCAGCTGCACCAGAATACCGTCAATGTCAGCATCTTTATTCATCTCATCGATCAAAGCCAGCAATGCCTCTTCAGAGGTCCCTGCAGGCAGCCGGTGTTCGATTGACGTCATGCCTGCGGCTCTGGTCCGCTCTCCTTTATTGCGGACATAGACCTGACTGGCCGGGTCCTCTCCCACCAGAACGACCGCCAGACAAGGCGTAACCTGATGAGCTGATTTCAGCTGTGTAACTGACGCGGCTATTTTGTCTACCAGACCAGCAGCAAAGGCTTTCCCGTCAATAAGATGTGCGCTCATGATACCGGCATCCCCCTGTTCGGCTCAGATCTTTTTCTCAAAATTCAGTCGCCGCATCATGCGCCTGACCGGCGCCCAGGAATTAGCTGAGGGCGACTCATTACGCCACATATTCGAACAACAGATTACGGGCAAACTGAACCGCAAGCAGAACAATGATCGGGCTGATATCAATGCCGCCCAAATCAGGCAGAACAGATCGAATGCGGCCCAGCAGCGGTTCATGCAGGCGGCCAAGTGCCTGCAGCAGCCAGCGCACGAAAGGCTGCCAGGGATTGATGATTCTGAACGCCACCAGCCAGCTGGCAATCACATAAGCCAGAAGCGTGAAAATATAGATATCAACAATGTTGTCTATCAGGATCAGAACAGCGGTCATCACTCAGTCACCAATTATGTCAGTAAATAAGGCCTCTGCAACAGAGGCCCGTCCCCTGTCCTTCTCCAGATCAAGGCCAGGTATGTCCAGCGGTGCGCCCACAATAATCTGTTCAGTGTCAAATGACAACACAAACCCTTGCCATGCCAGAGGGGCCCGGCATCCTCTGAACAGATAGCCCAGAGAGATGATCTGATCCTTCAGAAGGCATTCTGGTGACCGTTCTGATCAACTATTTAATTTAGAAATATTTAATAAATTTAACACTGTTTTTAATACATCTAATAAAGGAAAAAACAGTGCGAAATTCAGGATTGAGAAGCATTAAGATGGTTCTGGTGGTGGTGTCTGCAGGCGGGCTTGG
>MDTD01075169.1_pt1 | contig 11977 bp, 18 predicted proteins | sample 811221 | NCBI WGS metagenome assembly MDTD01 (sample SAMN05326646, study PRJNA326480) | marine metagenome | isolation source: seawater | place: Pacific Ocean: South West | collected 2011 | reverse complement strand
CCTTACACCTGAGTTTGACTTAGAGATGTCTATTAACGATTACTTGAAAACAATGAAACTGTTTAAAGATATTGGTGACTACTATGATGTAAACATTAGTTGTCCTAATACTCAAGACGGTGAACCATTTGTTGACAAGAAAAACTTAGACGCACTTTTAACAAGGATTAATGAAGAAATTAGACCTATAAGCGACAAGCCTATATACGTTAAACTTGCGGCTGACATGACATTAGATGAGATAAACACCATTGTTGACGGTTGTGTTGAGCATGGCATGGATGGTGTAGTTTGCACAAACTTAGCCAAGCCACAATACAACAGCGAACACAGACCCGAGGAATATCCTACAGTAGACGGTAGACTTCCAAAAGGTAAAGGTGCTATGAGTGGGTTACCACTACAACGTATTTCAACTAATGTAATTAGGCATGTGTATAGAAGAACCAGAGGTAAACTTACTATTATAGGTGTAGGCGGTATATTTACAGCCAAAGATGCTTATGAGAAAATTACATCAGGTGCAAGTTTGCTACACATGATTACTACAATGATTTTTGACGGTCCACAAAACATAAATGAAATAAATAGAGGACTAGTTAAATTACTTAAAAAAGACGGATTCGAGACAATGGCAGAAGCAGTTGGATCTCGTAATCCACTACCGGAGATGAAATGAAAAACACACACAAATTAGCAACAGCATTTTTAATGCTATTACTATCTGCTCCAACCTTTGCGGCTGAGCATGTAGTTAAAATGTTAAATGCAGGTAGCGATGGCCCAATGGTATTTGAGCCAGGATTTTTATCTGTAAACGTAGGAGACACAGTCAGGTTCGAAGCAACTGATATGGCTCACAACTCAGCATCAGTAAAAGGTCTTATTCCAGCAGGAGCAACACCTTGGATGGGTAAAATGAGCAAAGACATCTCAGTAACATTTGATACTGAAGGTGTTTATGTGTATGAATGTACACCACATAAAATGATGGCGATGGTTGGTGTTATCAAAGTTGGCAATGCAAACAACTTAGATGATATAAAACAAAAATCAAATGCCTATAAAAGATCATTTGTAATGAACAAAGACAGATTGGACAAGTATTTGTCAGAGATGTAGTATGAAAAAATTTGTAGGATATGACTCGTGGAAAAGACCTGTATATAGGGAAATAGAAACCGCGGTGGTACCCAAACCAACACCTACACCACAGCCTGTGCATGTAAACAACTATGTCGAGGCCACTCCTGAAGAAGTAGAGGCATGGAGGCAACAGGATTATTGGAATAGAGGAGACTATGACCCAATGGTTATGTTTGTTGTTATTCCAGCAATTATACAGTTACTGGCAATGGCGATGATGGGTGCAGTCATGTTCTTCAATTCACTTACATTTGGATGATCAAAGAAGCATTAAAGGCCGTCATTGGCGTTGGAAAACGTGGCGGCCCTTTTAAAATAACACCAATGCGAATAATTCTTTTTGCATTTTTAGTATTATTATTTTTCTTAGGAACAGTAGCAACATTGTTGTTCTTGACAAATATAATTTTAAGTGTAAAATAAATACAACTATGATTAGAAAAAGAAGAAATAAAACTTTAAGAACAAGAGCACATCGTGAATTATTTACACACGATAGTCCCTACGGACATAAAGTTGAGAAAGATAAGACAAAAACTATTCCACGTAAGCAAAAGTATAAAGGTGATTTATCTCCGAAATAAGGTAAATACAAGTAACAATATAACCAGATAAATATATGTCAAATAAAACACCATATGAAATCCGTCTAGAACTTATCCAAGAGGCTAGACTCATCTTACAAGCAAAAGCAAACAAACCAGAGTATATGCCAACCGCAGAGGAAGTAATTGAAGAAGCAGAAAAACTCAATAAGTTTGTATCCAAAAGGCCTGAATAGCAGACCTATCCAAAAGTAAATATTAATACCAAGCCACCGTAACTCAGTTGGTAGAGTAACTGATTTGTAATCAGTAGGTCGTCAGTTCGAGTCTGACCGGTGGCTCCAATTTAATAAATAAACAGACACACTACAAACAGGAACATAGATGGCACGGAACAAAAAACCAAGAAAGAAAAAGTACGATCCTAAGAAAGCACAGAACACTATCAAAGGTGCTCAGTCAGTAAGTTCAGTTGTATCAGAAAATCTTTCACCTCAACAAATGCACGAGCAGGAAACACTATATAACCTGCTAGAAAGAAAAATAGAAATCCCAGTACAATCATTTGAAGATAAACACTTGTTTATAGCAACTCCTTGTTATGGGGGTCAGGTAACAGAACCCTACTTGAGAAGTATGGTAAGATTAATTCTTTTGTGTAATAGATTTGGCGTAAAATTTACTCTTAGTACATTAGCAAATGAAAGTTTAATTACACGGGGTAGGAATACATTGGTTAGTTTCTTTATGGAAAATAAAGAAGCAACACACCTTATGTTTATTGATGCTGACATTGAATTTAATCCAGAAGACGTATTAAGAATGTTAGCATATGATAAGCCTGTAATAGTTGGAGCATATCCTAAAAAGGCTTTGAATTGGGAAAGTATTTTACAAGCGGCTCGTAATCCTTCTTTAAATGAAACTCCAGATACAATTGAAGGACATAGTTCAAACTATGTTACAAATTTTGAATTTGCATCAGACAAAGATGGTAACAAAATGCCACAAGTACAAATTAAAGATAATTTAATTAAATTGCTAGATGGTGGTACAGGATTTATGACAATTAAAAAAGAATCAATTGAAGAAATGTTTAAGAAATACCCTGAAACAAAATACAACAATGATCTTAATATAGACAACAAATTTGAACCATATATGTATGCATTATTTGATTGCATAATAGATCCTGATACAAGACGTTACTTATCTGAGGACTATACATTTTGCAGACGTTGGCAACAAATTGGTGGAGAAATATGGCTAGACCCAAGAGTAAGTCTTAATCATGTAGGCCATTATACATTTAATGGTAATGTAAGAAAGATGCTTACAGGTGAAGCAAGATTACAAACAGAATATGTATCGCCAGATCAACGTCCTTATGTGTTAGGCGAATCTAAACAACAAGAACCTCAACCAGCATCTTCAGGGCAACCTAAAATACAAATTAGTAAAAAGAAATAATATGAAAAAGATTAGTGTACTATTAGCAACTAGAGGAAGACCAGAAATGCTTGATAAAAGTATAGACAGTTTACTTTCTAATATAAGCAACACAGATAATATCGAAATTATGCTTGGTATTGATAATGACGATCAAGCAACTTTAGATTTTGTACAAGATGAAGAATTTCAAACAAAAATGCAAGACACATATAATGTAGATGTACAAGCAGTTTTATTTGATAGATTAGGTTACAAAAATTTACATCAATATATGAACACCCTTTGGGGACAGGCTAGTGGGGAATGGTTAATGTTATGGAATGATGATGCTATTATGGAAAGTAAGGATTGGGATTTAGAAATTGGAAAGTTTGATGACCAATTTGCATTATTAAAATTTAATCAAGTCAACCACAGCCATCCTTACGCATTGTTTCCAGTAATACCAACAGACTGGTGTAGACTGATTGGAAACTTCAGTTTGAATTCTCAAAATGATGCTTGGTTAAATTTAATTGCAAAACCATTAGGAATAATTAAAGATATACCTGTAGACGTTGTACATGATCGTTTTGATCTTACAGGAAACAACGACGATGAAATTTTTAGAAGTCGAGAATATGCAGAAGGCAATCCACAAGATCCAAACGATTTAATGAACGAGAACATGATTAAAATGAGAGATGCAATGATTCATAAAATTGCATGGTTCTGTAATAGAATAGGTCAAACTGAAACCAGTGACTATTTTGATAAAGTAAAAGCAGGTACAATTGATCCGTTTGAAGACTGGAAACAAGAAAGAGAAAATGCAGTAGGTTTAGGTTCAGGATTATAAAATGGCAAATAAGAAGAGTAAAAAGGGTAAAATTATTGTATATATGATACCAGAAGGCGAAACAAGAGATAGCCATACATATCATTATACAGCACACAAAACTAAAACATTAATACAGGAAAATAGAAAACTAAAAATGAAAAAATACAATCCTGTAAAGCGAAAACACGAAATGTTTGTTGAAGCAAAACTCCCAAAACATCAAAAATAATTAGTTGACAATTGCCATAAATAGTAGTATAATAAGGCATTATGGAAACTAAAGAAAAATTTCAAGTATTTGTTTATGGAACGTTGAAATCAGGCAACAAAGTGCGTGGCCTTGATCAACCTATCTACATATATGACGAGGATAGGCAATCGCCTACATATGGGCAACCCATAGAAGAAATTGAAAAAGAACTTGTAGGCAAAGCAACTACTACAGATAAAAAATTTAGTATGGTAGATTTAGGCTCTTTTCCAGGTGTAATACAAAATGGTTATCATGATGTTTATGGTGAAGTATATGCTGGTGGTCAAGACTTTTTAGACTATTGCGATAAGATAGAAGGGCATCAGGGCGATAAAGCAAAAAACTTTTACCACAGAGATCTTGTAAACACAACAGAAGGTAAAGCATTTATATATTACTTAGATCCATACTATAGCGAATATGATGATCATAAAACATCAAATGACATTTCATTAAAGAATGGCATTTTGAATTGGTTAAGATAATGATAGAATTTGCTAACAAATGGAATAAGGATTTAGTAGAGCCTAAACATCCAGCATTACATAACGAAGCAACAGTGAACCCTTTAGACACTGATATAGTATGGCAAACAGTTGAGCAAGAAATGATTCAGTTGATGCATGAAAGAATTGGTATAGGGTTGGCCGCACCTCAGTTAGGAAATCCAGTTAAAATGTTTGTAATGACACATAGTGAAATGGGAGACATTGCTGTTTACAATCCTAAAATATTAAAAGTTTCAAAAGAAACAGTTAGTTTAGAAGAAGGTTGTTTGACATTTCCAGGTTTGTTTTTTCATGTAACAAGACCTAAAGATGTCTCAGTAAGTTTCACAGATAGAAAAGGCAAAGAGTTTAATTTAGATTTGACCGACATGGACTCCAGAGTCTTTCAACACGAAGCAGATCATTTGCAAGGTGTTTTAAACTTTTCATACATAAGCGATTTTAAATTACAAAGAGCGATTAAAAAACGTGATAAAATATTTAAAAAATATGCCAATATGAAAAAGTCTGTTGGCCGTGTATGATCCCCAAGTACATATATGAAATTCCAAGTTTGATGTCTGCATCAGATTTAGAATCTGTATATGAACTAGTCTATAACCTTCCGAAAAATAGTGATATATTAGAAGTAGGTTGCTTTTTAGGAAGTGTAACTTGCACAATTAAAGAAGCCTGTAATAGTAGTAAATTGTATTGTGTTGACATATGGGACGACGAAATACATGAAAATTATTTAAAAGGATATGACAGAAAAACTATAAATGAAGATATAAAATCAAACGTAAATGAGTGGCGTAAAAATACAAATCACCTAAATAATGTATATATGTATCAACACAATTCTTTAGCAGTTGAATTTGATACAAAATTTGATTTCATATTTTTAGATGGTAACCATACATATAATAATGTTAGAGCAGAATTAATTAAATATTCTAAATATTTAAAACCAAATGGTTTTATTGCAGGACATGATTACGGAATTGCTCCTTGCACAAAAGCAATAACAGAATTTGCAACAAATAACAATTTAGCAGTTTGGACAATGAAAGATAGTATTTGGTATTATAAACCTTATAAGGTACCGGCAAAATGAATTATCCATTTTGGGTTTTTGATTGGAATAGAGTAAAGGATTATCAAGAAAAATATCCATTGTCAAAAGAAATCTTCAAGTATCCTTTGAGCCTTTGGTATGGTAAAAGAAATGCAAAGCCTATAAAAGGACTTGCAAAAAGTTTAAAAAGATTATTTAAAAGATCAGGTGATAACATGCCTGTACTTGTAATTTATAATATGCCGAATAGAGATATAGGACAATATAGCAAAGGCGGTGCAAAAACACATGATGAATACATACAATTTATCAAAGATTTTATCGAAGGCATAGAAGATAAATCACCCATAATAATTTTTGAGCCTGATGCTATACCTCATCTAACGCACATGCCTAAAAGAGAAGCAAAAAATAGAATACAATTAATGAAAGAAGCAATTGACTTACTAACTACTACAAATGCCATTGTTTATATAGATGTAGGGCATAGTAATTGGCTAGTACCAGATGAAGTAAATTACTATTTAAAAAGAGTGTCCAATCCTAAGGTGCGTGGCTTCTCAGTTAATGTAAGTAATTATAGAACAACTGAAGAGTCTGTTAAATGGGCAAATAAAATTTGTGAATTAAGAGAGGACGACTATTATGTTGTTGATACTAGTAGGAACGGAAACGGTCCGCATGGTAATGAATGGTGTAACCCACCAGGTAGAGCATTAGGAGAACCACCAACATGCACTACCGAGCAAGACAAATGCGACGCATTTCTTTGGATCAAAATACCAGGCGAATCAGACGGCAAAGGCAATGGTGGACCACGTGCAGGAAGGATGTGGGGCGAGATGGCCGAGGAACTTGTGAGAAATACAAAATGGATAAAAACTTCTTCATAATAGATAACTTTTATAATAATCCTGACGAAGTTAGGCAATATGCATTGAACAGAGAATTTTTAACTGAAGGAAATTATCCAGGTTATAGAACAGGACCAGAAGCACCAGAACAACATCAATATTTAAAAACTTTCTTTGAAGAAAATGTAATTAAATCTCCAATTATATATTGGCCAGAAGAATATAATACCGCTTATCAAATAACTACAGAAGATTCTACAACATGGATACATCATGATGAAACTACTTGGGCGGCAGTTTTATACTTAACACCAGATGCACCTGCTGACTCAGGTACAGGAATATATAGACACAAACCAACAGGCATTTATGAATGGGACGGCGTAAAAGATTCTGTATCTGATTTAAATAACAAAGACTTTTTAGGAGACGAACATATGGATCAGTGGGAGCAAATAGCATTTGTTGGAAACGTTTATAATAGGTTGGTATGCTATAAAGGTGCATTGTATCACCGAAGTGTAAAACCTGGCTTCGGTACTGATAAATACTCAGGTAGATTGTTTCAAACATTCTTTTTTAACACATAGGAACACAATGGATAGTTATTGGCAATGGAACAAAGAAAACTTTAAATGGCACTATGATCCTGCTGATAAAACGCCTGATGTCCAATATGTGGGTCAATACATATCTAATCCAAGATCGTTGCTTAGAGACGTTGTAAATGCGTCTAGTGATGCTTTAACAACTGAAGACGAGTATGATGAAGTAAGTATCAAAGGCAAGCCTTATAATAAAGAAGCCGCAGAAATAATGGAAGGCTATCATAATGATCTTACACGAGCAGGATTTACTCCCAATAATACAGGTGGTAGACAAACCTGGAATGTACATGAATTATTTAAAAAAATGGGAGAACTAAGTGGTTTAAAACAACCACAAATAATGTTTCTAGAGCAACCACCGGGTAAAGCAATACCTTGGCATAGAGACAGTTACAACAATTACAGAAGAAACTTTGCTAAAGTTAGCGACGACACAGAAGTTATAAGATACCTAGTACAATTAAATGATTGGCAATGGGGACATTATGTATCTGTAGGCAACGATGTAATACATCAATACAGTTTAGGTGATATACATTGTTGGCGAGAAGGTATATATCATGCAACAGGTAATGTAGGCTACTGGCCTAGATGGAGTCTTACTATTACAGGACAAGTCACACCTGATGCTCTTCATTTGCATGAACCAAGAAAAATAGAAGTTTAAAATGCCATTCGTAGTTGGATCACCTTGTGTAGGTTGTAAGGATACAGCCTGTGTTTCTGTGTGTCCCGTAGATTGCTTTTATGAAGGTCCTGACATGTTGTACATCAATCCAGATGAATGTATTGATTGTGCATTATGTGAGCCTGAATGCCCTACAAATGCTATATGGAGTGATGACGAATTACCACCTGAGCAAATACCATTTATTGAGATAAACGAAAAAGGTGCAGAGTTGTATGCTGATAATAATATTGCAGATCAAAAAGAGCCAATGGCAGAAAAAAGTCCTTACAGTATAGAAGACGCAATAAAGGTAGTTCAAATAGATTAATAAAAAGAGATAAATACTGTTATGAACAGGTCAAATATCATAGTAATTTATCCGGGAAGGTTTCAACCTTTCCATAAAGGACACAAACAAGTTTTTGAATATCTCAAAAAAGATTGGCCACATGTCTACATAGCAACAACTAACAAAGTACAATCCGGTAAATCTCCTTTTGATTTCCAAGATAAGTTAAAATTTATGGAACTACTAAACGTCGATCGAGATGATGTTTTACAAGTTACAAATACTTACAATGGTCAAGAATATATAGACCATTTTGATAAAAAGTTTACTGCAAGTAACACAGGATTGATAATGGTTGTTAGCGAAAAAGACATGGTCGATGATCCACGTTTTAATTTTCCAAATTTAGGTGTATCTCTTAAAAAAGACGGAAATCCAGCATACTTACAGAAATTTACTAAGGAAGAAAACATGAAAAGTATGGTAGAACATGGATATATAATGACTGCTCCAATATTTCCTTTTAAAATTGCAGGACACGATTTAGATAGTGCAAGCCAAATAAGAGAACTAATGAAAGGAGATCAAGAACAAGCAAAACAGGTATTTGTTGACTTATATGATAAATATAACGAAGACATATTTAACCTTATACGAGAGAAACTTATGATGAATGAACAACAAATTTTAGATTTAAACTACATGCGTAAAATGGCAGGTTTGAATGAAGTAGAAGTAGACGACGAGGATTATATTACTTCTCCAGGATACAAAGAAATGCCGATGTTCGATCAACTAGGCAAAATTATAGACAGCGACGAAATGTCTAAAGACGGTGATGACATTAAAAATCCAAAAAGTACTGTAAAAACTGACGATGGATCAGAAATTGAAGTTAGTGTAGATGAAGCAAAAGCAATAAGAAAAATGTTAAACATGTTAGCCTCTAATAGAGGTGGAGACGATAAATCTCCTAGAGAAAAGTTTCAAGATGCAATCCAACAAGAAGAAGGTTTAAGAAATATGATCGATTTTGCTAAATCAAAAGGTTTAGTAGAAGAAGGCGATATGGAAGAAGGCAATGCATATGGTCACGAAGTACAAAAACTAAAAGCCGCAAAAATGCCTAAAGGCACAAAGTTTAAAACTCCAGACGGCAAAGAACATACTTTAGAAGAATTAGAAGACCAATTCTTAAATTATATAGTTGAAAAAGAAGGCATACTAAGGAAACTCACTAAAGCCGCAGGAGCCACTGCAGGAGCCACTGCAGGAGCAGTTGCTAGTGATGGTAACCCAGCAGTCACAGTAGGTGGCGCATTTGCAGGAATGGAAGGTGGCGACATATTGGCCACAGCACTAGATAGATTCCTAGTAAAAAATAAACTAACAGCAAGTGGTATTAAAGATCGATTAATAAGTTTTATTGAAAGAACTATACAAGGTGCTAAAGACGATGGTGTATCAAAATTAAACCGAGCCACCGACGCACTTGGAAGAATTTACAAAGATAAAAAAGCAAAAGAGTCAGTAGACTTAAATGATATCAGACACGACTACGGAGTAACACCAGTATCAGAAGGCGGAAATGCGTTTGACCTAGCAATGACAGATGCAGAAAACGTTATTAGTATGTGTTCAGATCAGGAAGAATGTTTAAAAGATTTAGAAGCACTAATGGTAGATGATCCAAAAGATTTTGATGAAAAATATGCTAATGAGATTGTGCAAGATTACATTACAATGGTTGTCGATAAAGGTATAGAAGGTGCAAAAGAGCATGTAGAAAAACAAAATGAAGAACCAGAAGGTGCACCATTAGAAAGCAAAGGTGCAAAGCCAGACTACTTAGACTTTGATAAAGATGGCGATAAAGAAGAGCCAATGAAAAAAGCATTAAAAGATAAAGAGAAGAAGAAAAAAGAAGAAAGTTTTGATCCACGTGCAGAACAAAGTCGTGAAGACCAAGCATACGAAGAATTAATGGATGCTCTTGATAAAGGTGGTGAAGAAGCATACGCAAAAGCAGTTGGTTTATCTATGGAAGAACTAGATGATGAGATGAGTGAAATTGGACGTGAAAAAGGATTACACATGGACGATGACAGAGATGAAATTATCCAAATACATGCCGAAGAAACTGTGGACAATGCAGATTGGAAAGATCATGGCGAAATGGACTACGATAGAGAAGATGCAGGCATGGAAGAAGATCTTAATAGAATGCGTGAATTAGCAGGCATAGAAGAAATGAGCAGTGATCAAGATATTCCTTCATCAGAGTTTAGAAATTTTGGTGCCAAAAGAAAGGAAATTAGAAAAGTTTATGGTGAAGAAGGCGAAAAATATTACGAAAAAGTTTGGCAACAAGTAAAAATGCAAAGAGGCGAAAAAGCAACAGCCGAGGAAGCCGCAAGACTAACAGCAGAAAAATTTAAAGGCAAAAATAAACTAGGTTCAACTCCATTGGACCTTTCAAATATTTAGAGGTAATTATGAGCAAAGTCAGTAAAGAAGATTTAAAAAGAATGCAAGAACTAGCAGGCATTTACGGCCAATTATTTGAAAAAGATGCTGGTGATAGCGACAATGTAAAACTAGCAGTAGGTCATGTTGATAACGAAAGAGACATGATTAGGCGTCAATTATACCAAATGGGAAAATATAGTGTAGAGATTGCAAAAACACTAAAAGAATTACCAGATTCAGACTTTCCAAATTGGTGGCAATCCAAAATTACAAAAGCAGGAACATATCTAAGTGATTGTGCTCATTATTTAGAGCAAACAATGGCTGTACCACCAGGTGACGATATGACTAAAGATGGTAGTCAAGGCGAAGTAGAAGTCAGCGATATGGACTACTACGATGACAGAGATCAAGACCCTAGCGGCGTAAGTTAAAACATCAATAAATACCATAGTAAAATCATATAAATACAACTATGGGCAAAAATATCCAAGAAGAATATTCCGATATAATACAACGTAACGGTGCTATAAATTTTATAGGATCAAGCAATCGTGATCAATTTAATGAGATGGGTCAAGAACATTTTGATTATCTACTTACAGAAGATTTACAACCACATCATGTATTTCTTGACGTTGGTTGTGGAGCATTGAGAACAGGGCAATACATTATACCTTATTTAAAAACAAATCATTATTTTGGATTAGACAGAATGCCTGAACTTATTGAGTTTGGTCTAAATGACGTTTTAGCACAAGAAACAGTTTTTGAAAAAGATCCTGCCTTTATGGTAAACGAAAACTTTAATTGTGATTTTGTAAACAAGCCTGTAAATTATGTTTGGTGCCAAAGTTTAATGTCACACTTAAACACAGAAGATATTAAACTTTGTCTTAAAACACTAAAAACAAAACTTGCCCCTGATGGCAAAATCTATTTTACTTATTTTCAACAAGATAATTTAAGTAGAGAAGACTCGGATAATCAAAATAGTCACTCTAAAAAAGACTTAAAATATAGTAGCGATACAATGGATAACATAGTAAGTGAATGCGGTTTAGTCAAAGAGTTTAACGGAACCATTGGACATCCACGAGGGCAATGGATGTACATTTGTAAATTATAAATATAGATATGAAAGTTGAAATATATAGCAAACCACAATGTCCATACTGCGATATGGCAAAAGCATTAGCAGAAAGAGAAGGACACGATTTAACTGTAAAAATGTTAGATGTAGATTTTGATAGAGAAGTACTAATGGAAACATTCCCAGGTGCTAGAACATTTCCGCAAATCATT
>MDTD01032835.1_pt1 | contig 11977 bp, 12 predicted proteins | sample 811221 | NCBI WGS metagenome assembly MDTD01 (sample SAMN05326646, study PRJNA326480) | marine metagenome | isolation source: seawater | place: Pacific Ocean: South West | collected 2011 | reverse complement strand
ATGTCTTAAGACAAAGTACCATCGGCGCAGAAGGGCTTGACTTCCGAGTTCGGAATGGGATCGGGTATTACACCTTCGCAATAATCACCAGGCATGAAATTTATATTAAAAAAAAACTTAAAATCAATAGGAATTATTGATTTTTTTTAACAAAATCCTCAACATAATCCTTTAGTTTTTTCTTACCAAAATATTTGTACACACGATTTGAAAGATTCATATTTGTTAATGCAGATGCATACCTCTCTCCAGCTCTTCTAGGTAAAAATTTAATTTTTCTTTTAAAAAGTTTTGCTACTTGTAAGATTGAATAACTTTCTCTATGGGAAATACTGTAATGTCTACATAAATTGTTTTTCCAAGCCAAATAACAAATTTTAATTGTATCGTCTATGTGTGTGAACCTTCTAGATTGTGTCCCTGGTTTTACAACAGGCAAAAATTTTTTTCTTTTATAACAATCTTCAAAAATCCCAATTACTGTTGCCATACCACCATTGCTTATCTGCTTGGGGCCATAAACATTATAGAAATAAATTATTTCATATTTAAAATTAAACCATTTTTTTAAATTCTCTAGTAACTCTAAATTTTTAGATTTTGTAAATGCATAAGGTGAAAGATTTTTATCTTTTCCACGATTACCCAAGGAAGCTGAGGTTGCACTATAAATAAGTTTGATATTATTAGTTAAACAATAATTGAATATTGCATTAGTACCTATGCTGTTTGAGTCTAAACATTGATCCATTTTTAAAAAACTTTGATAGATTCTAGCAAATTCACCAAAATGAAAAATTGCTTTTATTTTATTTGGTTTTTTTAATACTTGAGAAATATTTTTTGTATTTGACAAGATATACTTAACTCTAGAGTTTTTAATGTGATTTTTTTTTGATCCAGAACTATAGTTATCAATTGATATAATTTTATGATTTGTTTTTTTTATTAAATAACTAATTAAATTTGACCCAACAAAACCAGCACCACCTGTTACAACAAGAGTATTTTTCATTATTTTTTATAATAATTTTTAATAAAATCTTTATAAGTAATATCAAATCCTTTTTCTAAAGATATTTTAGATCTCCATCCATATTTTTTAGCAAGACTTACATCAAGAACTTTTCTAAATACACCATCTGGTTTTTTACTATCATATTTTATTTTTACTTTAAGATTCAATTTTTTAATTAAAAAATTCACATAATCTTTTATTCTCATGTCTTTTCCGCTACCAATATTAACAATTGTCTCTTTTATATTTTTATTCATAAAAAAAATGCACGCATCGGCAATATCATCTACAAATATTAATTCTCTCAAAGGTTTTCCACTTCCCCAAACTTTAAATACTTTATTATTATGAATTTTACATTCATGTGCTTTTTTTATTAATGCGGGAAAAAAATGAGAATTTAATTTGTCATAATTATCATTAGGTCCATAAGTATTTGTTGGCATTAGACTCAAATATTTTGTTTTATATTGTTTATTATAGGCTTCACACATTTTAACTCCTGCGATTTTTGCAATAGCATAAGGTTCATTTGTTTCCTCTAATTTTCCTGTTAGTAAGTATTTCTCACTAATAGGTTGTTTTGAGTTTTTTGGATAAATACAACTTGATCCAAGAAAAATTACTTTTTTAACTTTATGTTTAAAACTTCCATGAATTAAATTATTTTGTATTTGTAAATTCTCATAAATAAAATCAGCACCATGAATATTATTATGGTAAACTCCACCAACTTTTGCTGCTGCAATTATGACAATTTTCGGCTTTTTTTTTTTGAGAAAATTGTCAACAGCTTTTTGATTCAATAGATTAAGATTTTTTTTACTAATCGTTATTATTTTTTTATATTTTTTTTTTCTTAACTTTCTAAGAATTGCTGAACCAACTAGACCATTATGGCCAGCTAAAAAAATGCTCATTTTTAAATAAACCTACTCATTTCTAAATTTATCATCTCAGAAATCAAATCATCAAGTCCATTTTTTGGTTTCCAATTTAGTATTTTTTTCGCTTTCCTGGAGTCTCCTAAGAGATTATTTACTTCTAAAGGCCTATAATAATTTTTATCACAGGCTACAATTGTTTTTCCGTTTTGATCAACTGCTTTTTCATTAGATCCCTTGCCCTTCCAAAATATTTTCATATTTAATTTTTTTGAAACTTTATTTACAAAATTTTTGACTGTAGTTTGTTTTCCTGTTGAAATTACTAGATCAATAGGTTTTTTTTGTTGAAGCATTAGCCACATTGCTTCCACATAATCTCTTGCATGTCCCCAATCTCTTTTTGCATATAAATTTCCAAGATATAAAGTTTTTTGCTTCTTTTTTTTTATTCTACACATAGCTTGCACAATTTTCTGTGTAACAAAAGTTTCACCTCGTCTAGGACTCTCGTGATTAAATAAAATACCATTGCAGGCGAATATATTATAAGCTTCTTTATAATTTATTGTAATCCAATGTGCATAAAGTTTTGCAACTCCGTATGGACTTGCAGGGTAAAAGTTTGTTTTTTCATTTTGTGGAGTTTTTTCATTTCTACCATATAACTCAGATGTTCCTGCTTGATAATATCTTGTTTTTTTTTCCAATTTATTAAATCTAATCGCCTCAAGAATTCTAAGTGCTCCTAGAGCATCGGCGTTCGCTGTATATTCCGGTGATTCGAATGATACTTGAACATGTGATTGAGCTGCTAAATTATAAATTTCATCAGGCTTTATCTCTTTTATTAATCTTGTAACTAATAAAGAGTCTGTGATATCTCCATAATGTAAAATAAACGTTCTTTTTTTTATTTGTGGATCTTGATAAATATGATCTATTCTTCCAGTATTAATTGAAGAAGATCTTCTTTTAACTCCATGTACTACGTATTTTTTTTTTAATAGAAATTCAGCTAAATAAGATCCATCTTGACCAGTAATTCCAAAAATTAATGCAACTTTTTTCATTTAAATATTTATTTTTTCAGTCTCAAAAAATATTTAACAATTTCAGAAAGTATTAGCAATCCATCTTTTAGTGGATTAACTTTTTTTTTACCACCTATTCTCTCTCTTTCATAGCTAGGTATACAAATATAATTCATTTTTCTAAATTTAGCCTTAATTGGGATTTCGACACAAATTCTGAAATCAAAATTATTCAAATTTAAATTTTTAAAAGAGGAGGTTTTTCCAAGAATATAGGTATACAAAATATCTGTTATTTTTAAATTAAATAAAATATTTCCTGTTAGAGTAAATATAAAATTACCAATTGATGTTATTATATCATCATCTTCACTGCCTCCACCTGGTTTTTGATATCTTGAGGCAAAAACAAAATCTAAATTAGTACATTGCTCTTTCATTTCTTTAAGGTATTTTGGATCCATTGAACCATCTGCATTTATTATACAACAATAATTTGTTTTTACAGAATTTATACCTTCAATTAATGCACTCCCATATCCATTTTTACTTTGTACATGAATTTCTATGTTTTTTATATTTTCAATAGACTTTTTCGTTTCTAAGTCTTCTTTCTGGAGCACAATTAATTTTTTATATTCTAATTTCTCTATTTCCTTTAGGAAAATTGGAAGTGACTCAGCTTCTTTTTTTGCTGGTATTATCAAGGTTAAATCGTTCATTATTATTATTTAATATATTTATGATCTATAATATTATTTAATTATTAACTTATTAAATAATGCCACTAGTTAGTATCATATTACCCTACTATAGAAAAATAAATTATATTAAAAAAACTATAAATTCTATTTTAAGCCAATCCTTCCAAGACTTTGAAATTATTTTGGTTTATGACGATGAAGATTTACAAGATTTATTTCTAATAGAGGACAATTTTAAAAACAATCCTAAAATAAAAATTGTTAAAAATACTAAAAACCAAGGTGCCGGAATTTCTAGAAATATTGGTATTAAGCATGCTAAAGGTGATATAATTGCTTTTGTGGACTCTGATGATTTTTGGTTGCCAGATAAGTTAGAGAGGCAAACAAAATTTATGAGGGAAAATAACTACGATTTTACATTTTGTAATTATGAAAAATTTATCTCAAAAGAAAAAACTATCAAAGTAAAAAGTTCAAAATCTGTTTTTAATTACAACGATTTACTTGGCTCAAATGAAATTGGGCTATCAACTGTTCAATTAAGTAAAAAAATTATTTTTGAGGAGCTATTTCCACCTCTAAAAACTAAAGAGGACTATGTTGCATGGCTTAAAATTACAAAAAAAAATATAAATGCATATAATTTTCCATACACGTTAGTCATATGGAATAAGACGAAAAACTCTTTGTCCTCAAATTTTTATCAAAAATTATCTGATGGACTCACAGTTTTTATGAGATATGAAAAATTTAATTTAATTAAATCAATATATTATTTATTATTATTAGGTATTAATTCAATCAAAAGAAAAATTTAATTAGTTTTTGGACTTATAATAAAAGTTATAGTTTAAAATTTTTTTACAATTAACTTTACCTAAAGAATTATTTTTTTTACAAATATCTGGATTTTTAAAAAGTTTTTTCTTTACATTTTGCATTGTGTAAAAATTGTTATCGATCAAATAATTCGGATTTTTGAGGAAATTATAATTATAAATATTATATTCATTAATAAGTCTATTAACGTTTCGAGCTGAAAATACAATAAAAACAATAAATAAAATTACCTTAATTTGTAAAATTTTTTTTTTATGATTAAAACTTTGATTTGCAAATAAAACTGCAAAAGGAAACGTCATTATAAGAAATACCAAAACAAATCCTCCGTATCGCAATGCTGGATGGTTTAAAAACCACTCTAGTAAAAGTAATATTAATATAAAATATACAATCAAATATTTTTTAAAATTCTTTAAATTAATATTTTTTGGCCAAAAACATAAACATAGAACAAAGATTGACAACAATATTCCCCCAAAAAAGTCAAAAAATTTGTTAAAAAAATATTTGTCTACCCAGTTTGAAACCCAATTAAAGTTTCTGAGATATTCATCAAAATCATCAACTCTATAACCTGGGGTTGCTCCAGACTTTGACCATATTTCATACCATTGCATAGCACCGTCAACTTGATCTTTTCCGTATCCCCAAAAAAAATTTTCAAAACAAGTGAAAGGGACCGGATACAATAAACAACCTGATGCAGCTACGTTACTTATTACCATTAAACATATAACTATTAATCCAATATAAGTAACAGGAAAAATTGAAAAAATTTTTGAAGCTTCATTAAACTTAAAAAACTTAAAATAAATAACTAAAAATAAAACTGAATACAATATATAAAAAGATTTTATTGAAATAATTAAACATAAAATAATTATTACTAATTCAAAAATATTTTTTTTAATCTTATCTTCCTCAATCAAATTTATTACTAATATAAAAACTAAGAAAAATAGTATTTGTGCTGATCTGTCAGTACCGTGTTCTGCTAATCTATAAAAAAATATATTAGTAAAGATTATTAGAAATAAACTTAAAAAAAAACTTGTACTTAATGGTTTTAATAAGTTTTTTTTAAATATACTCTCAAGTAAAATAGTATTCACAAAAATTACAATACTTAATTGTCCAATTTGATAAAAATAATTACCTGTAAAAACAGTTTTAAATAAAGAGTGAAAATAAAATAGTGAAGATACGTGATTAAATGCTATGTCAAAATGAGATATGCCAAATTCAATCTTATTTTCAGTGATATTATTTATTAAACTGAAATGATAGTAGGAGAAATCATCATGGCTTTTAAAATAAAAAATTGCAAATAAGGAAATTAAATAAGAGAATATGAAGCAGTTCGAAATAAATTTATTATGTGTTTTTTTAAAAAAAATAAAAAAAAAAATTATTCCAATTAAAATAAAAAATAAATTGTGTAAGTTATTATGAGGGAAAAAAAAATTTGATAGATAAGAAATTATTATTAAAAAAAAAATTCCAAAAAGACCTATATATCCTATTGAAATATTATTATTTTGAAAACTGTTATATCTTGTAAACTTTTTTGAAAAAATTAATCCGTATCCTAATATGGATATAGTAAGTAAAGCATATATGATTAAAAATTTAAAAAGTGCCATATTTACATAATTAATTATTATCTATTCCTTTGATATTTTTTTTAAGAAAAATATACAGTGAAGTGTATACAAATATATTAAAGACGACTGTTAAGATAAGTATTTTCGAACTATAAATAAAATTTATAGCAAATATAAAAATTAATAAATTGTAAAAATTTACTAAAATCGATGTAATCAGGTGTATTATATTATTTTCCTGATTTAAATTTCTCTTAATAAAATAATAAATAAATTGATGTAAATGATTAGTATCAGGTTTATATGTTTTAGACTTATGGTTAAATCTTCTAATCATAGAAAAGAGTAACTCAAAACATGGATACCATAATAAAACAATAATTAAAAAGGGAGATATGTATTCATTATTGTAAGAAAAGTTAATTAAGTAAATACCAGAAAATATTGATAATAAATAGGCTCCAGAGTCACCTAAATATATAAATCCAAATAAGTTAAATAGTAAAATTATTGATAATATTAATGTTAAATTTATTAAAAAATCTGTATCAACATAAGAATTATCGTTAAAGTTAAATAAAATAATTAAAAAAATTAACAAATAGTATTTTAAAAGCAGACCATTTAATCCATCTATAAAGTTGCTACCATTTACTAATACCATAAGACAGAAACAAACAAATATTATATTGACAAATTTATTTGTTATTAATGCATCCAAATATTCAATTCTAGTATCTTTAATTTCTAATCCAATTAAACTTACAAAAAATATAATTAATATGATTTGTAAAAAAAATCTTAAACTTACACTATTTAGTTTTTTTATATCTGACAAAAAACCGATCAGGAAGATAGAAAATAAAAAAAAGAATAAATTATAGTTTTGATTCACTACAATGTATTCATAAAATAAAAAAATAATTAAAAAAATTCCACCGATTGAATTACTTTTATATTTAGAGGAAAATCTTTTATGTTTTTCAAGTTTGAAATCTACAGCAAAATTATTTTTTCTACAAAAATAGACTAAAAAAAATGAAATAATAATAAAAAATAATAAAAAATTTGTATACATATTGTTTTTTAATTCAAATTTAATAAAAAACCTAATGTTTTATAATGTTTGAAAATTGTATAATTTCTTACTTTTTTTTTACAAGATAGTTTTTGATCATTTTTTTTATTTTCATTATCTTTTAAAAAAGATTTTATTTTATCAATAAGAGAAGCTATATCATTATTGTTAAAAAGATAGTTCCCCATATCAGAAGATAGAAACTCTTCGGGTCCATTTGGACAATTTGAAGAAATTACATTCTTATTACAATAAGAAGCTTCTATCATAACTGCGCCTGGATCTTCCCATAATGATGATGAAATAACACATAAAGAATTTTTAATAAAAGGGTAAATGTTTTCAACATGCCCTATCAAAAAAACGTTATTTACTAAATTATTAAGTTTTATATAATTTTCAAGATTAGATCTTTCCTCTCCTTCTCCAACTATAATTAAATTTAAGTCCTTATGCTCGAGCAATATTTGTGAAAAAGCTTTAATCAATAATATTTGATTTTTTTGTTTAGTTAATCGACCAATATTTAATAAATATTTCTTATTAATTAAACCTGTCTTTTCTTTTTTTTTTAAATATTTATTTATTTTTTTTACCTCTATTATAGGATCATAGAGCACTTTTAAATTTTTTTCCGGAAAAATTCCTGTTGTTAATAAATCTTGCTTAGTTTTTACGGATGGACACGTAACCATATAAATTTTTTTTGATATAATTTTCCAAAATAATTTTCTCACCAATGTAAGTTTTGGTAAACCGGATATTCTAAGAATAAACTTAGTTTCAAATTTTGAGAAAATCAATAATGACAAAGGTAAAAAAGATATTAGGTGTATTATGAAATAATCTGGTTTTTCATTTTTTATAATCTTTTTTAATGACTTATATTTTAAAAAAAATATTAAAAAAAAAACTAGTCTTGATTTAAAAAAACCCTCAATTGGAAGAAATTTAACCAATTTGAAACCTGGCATTTCAATATGGTTTATTTTCAATGATCCAAATTTTTTTTTATGTTTTGACCATTCTCCAACAACATCAATTATTGATACATTTAAAGAATTTTTATTATATTTATTTAACGACTTTGCTGAGTTTATTACATTTTTAATTGTAGCAACATTTGAAAGATGTGGAGACCAGTAAAATATTTTTTTCATATTTCAGACTAATTATGTATATATTTAAATCTTATTCGAATGCAAAATTTTAAAAATAATTTAATTACAATTATTACAGTCGTAAAAAATGCTGAACAAACAATTGAAAAATGCATTCAGAGTGTATTATCCCAAAAATATGACAATATTGAGTACATAATTTTAGATGGTGGATCTACAGATAAAACCATAGAAATAATAAAAAAATACCAGGAAAAAATTAATAAAATTATAATTGAACCAGATAATGGTATTTGGGACGCAATGAATAAAGGTCTTGAAAGTGCAAATGGGGATATTATAGGCTTTTTGAATGCAGATGATAACTATAACCCTGGCGCTTTAAATTTAGTAAATAATTATTTCATTCAAAATGATATTGATTTTTTGTTTGGAAGTGTAAAAAAATATAAATTGATACACGGATACAAACCATGGAAAATCAAGTGGAGCTTTGGTTTTTATACATCACACTCTGTAGGCTTTTTTATTAAAAGAAAAAAACATATGGAGGTAGGTAAATATAGTTTGGATTATTTAAGTTCTGATTTGGATTTTTTTTATAAAATGATTGTTAATTTTAAACTAAGAGGAATTTCTACAAAAAAATACGAAATTTTAGGTGAGTTTTCTAAAGGAGGATTTTCGTCAAAGATAAATTATGTTCATCATTTAAGAGATTTAAACAAAATAAGAATTAATAATAAACAAAATAAAATTTTTGTATATTTATTGTATATTTTTAAAATTATAAAAAGACCTTACAAATTTTTTTCGTCTTTATTTTTGTTATAATTTTTACAAAGTTTTAAGATTTTTTTTAAATTCCTCAAATGTATAATGAGATTTATCTCTTTCAGATAAAATAGGTCTACTTGTTTTCCATTTTATCTTTAATTTACGATCGTTAAATTTAATTCCACTTTCGTATTTTGCATTTCTATATTTTTCCAAATGGTATAAAACTGTGCATTTTTTTGATAGACATTCATAACCATGAGCATAATGGCTTGGAATAAATAATGCTTCACCTTCTGTTAAAATGAATTTTGAAATTTTACCAAAATTAGGCGAATTTTTTCTTAAATTAACAACAACGTCCAAAATTTTTCCATTTACCACATAAATAAATTTAGTTTGCTTATCTCTAATTTGGAAATGCAATCCTCTTATTACATTTTTTTTTGATTTAGCAATAGCTGTAAATTTTACATTTAGATTAATTTTTTTTTTTAGAAATATTTCTTGAAAAAAACCTCTTTTATCAAAAAAAATTTCTTGTTTTATTTTAATAGGATAAGAAATCTTATTTAAATTTAAATTTTTCATTTACATATTATTTTTTATAAAATTTTTAATTGTTTTTTTTAACCCTTTTTCTACATCTGTAAACTTAATTTTTCCAAAAATTTTTTTCAGTTTCATATTACTACCATGTGTTTTGAACATTTCGCCCTTCATTGGTTTTGTTTTATTTAATAAAGTATTTCTAATAGGATAATTTTTAAGAATTATATCAATCAAATTTTTTGTCAAAATTGGTCTAGATCTACAAATATTTATTATTGAGTTGGTAATTTTTAAATTAATTGATTTGCCTAATATTTTTATAACATCATCTACATATGTGAAGTCTCTGAAATTAAGACCATTATTATAAATGTTAATTGATTTATTTAATTTAAGGTGAGTTAAAAACTTATGAATGAACATATCTGGACGGCCATAAGGTCCATAAACTGTAAAAAATCTGAATATAATAAAGGTAGTTTTGCTTTTTTTAAAAATATCTCTAACAATTTTCTCAGATTTTAATTTTGTTCTAGCATAAACATTTTTTGGGTTAACCTTAGCATTTTCAAATATCGGAAATTTTTTTTGATCACCATAAACAGAACTTGAGGATCCAAGAATAAATTTTTTTATATTATATTTTTTTGATATTTTACAAATTGATTTAGTTGCTTTTTCATTATTCAGATAATAACTTTTTGGGTTTTTAAATGAATAAAGTACCCCTGGTTGGCCAGCAAGATGAAAAACTATTTCGGGTTTTATTTTTTCAAATAATTTATTTAGTTTTTTTTCATTTATTAAGTTAAACTTAAAAAATTGAAATTTTTTTTTTCTTCTTAGTAAGGAAAGTCTCTTTCTTTTTAAGGTCGAAGAGTAATATTTATTATGACTATCAATACCATAAACTATAAATTTTTTTTCAAGAAAGTATCTAGATAAATGATAACCTATAAATCCAGAACTACCTGTTATTAATATTTTCATTTTTTTTAATATAAGTAAAATCTCCTTTTTTATTAATATTAACTAAGTCATACTTTTCTAATATAGAAATATGAATATTATTTAAAATTTTTAAAGATGTTAAACTAGGTCGTCTTCTTATGTCAAACTCAACTAAGATTTGATTTGGTAAAATCGAACATGACATGATAGATCTTAAGACCTCTATTTCAGCACCCTCGATATCTAATTTTAAAATATCAACCTTTTGTAAATTAAATTTTTTCAAAATAGATAAATAGTCTATTGTTTTACACTCATAAAAGTTGTCACTAAATTTACTATTATTTATATTGTTGATTGAAAGACTTACATTTTTTGTATCGTTAGGAAAGTATAGTTTTATATTTTTATCATTATTGGACCAGATTGCATTTTCTACAAATAGAAGATTTAAATCATTTACTTTTTTTAAGTTATAACATTTGGCAGACAAATTTCCAGTTTCATTATAATTTTCATTACTATCTAAACCGAATCTTTTTTTTATTTCCTGGAAATGTTTTTTCGATCTGGGTGTTGGATCAATTAAAATTACTTTGGCATCATAGTTATTAATCATATCGACATCAAAGCTTGCATCTTCTCCCAATCCACAACTTATTACCACTGGACTTTTTAAATGATTTTCAAAAATATCATATCCACCGTAAAAGGTTCCTATATGTTTAATATTTTCTTTTTCTTTTGTTAATTTTGGTAAAAAATAAAAAAACTTTCTGTTTATTTTATTTAAAATTTTTTTTATCATTAAATACTAATTAATTTATTTATTAAATTTTTTGCTTTATTAATTTTTATTTGTCGCTTCAGAGCCTCATAGGCAAGGCTATTTTCTTTTGCTTTTTTTGGAAATTTAAACTTTTTTATATTTTGGTTTTTTAAATTAGTGTTGAATATCTTTTCGATTTTTTTAGAATTTGTTGCGCTAGAAGAAACTCCTAAGTTCTTTGTTAAAGATACTTTTGGATTTAGGCAAAGCTTTTTGTTTTTAAAAATTGTTGCATACCAAAATACTGCCCAGGTATTCAATGATTTCTCTAAATTTCTTGTTATTTGAGAATAAAAATTAATATTATTGTCAAAATTGAAATCATTTATTTGTTGTATAGTCCACGAGCCAATTATTTTAGATGGATTTTTTTCAAAATATTTCCATCTATTCTTCCATGTGCCCCAGCCCCAACAATTCATTCCTCTCGTGAAGTAGCTGTCATCTTTAATTTTTAGGTCCAAATTATAATTCCAGCCAGATATATGCCATACTTTTCTGCTTTTTTTATAATTATCTAAAGCTAGGTTCATAAATTTCAAAAAATTTTTAGATACTAAAATATCATCCTCTAAAATT
>MDTD01120786.1_pt1 | contig 11978 bp, 14 predicted proteins | sample 811221 | NCBI WGS metagenome assembly MDTD01 (sample SAMN05326646, study PRJNA326480) | marine metagenome | isolation source: seawater | place: Pacific Ocean: South West | collected 2011 | reverse complement strand
TAATAGTCATATTCAAGGAACAAATAGTGTTGGAGCATTAATTACATACGGTGAAGAGGGTTTTATTAAAAAAAGATACAGAAAGTTCAACATTAAGAATGAAAAATTTAAACAGGATGATTATGGTATGATAAAAGAAGTCTTGGAAAGAAGATTTAAAAGAGCCATTGAAGAAAAAGACAATTTTCTTACTTTTCCAGATTTAGTTTTAATAGATGGTGGAAAAGGTCAATACTCATCTGCAAGAAATACTTTAAATAATTTAGGTCTAGATGAACTACCTATTATAGCTATTGCAAAAGGGAAGTTTAGAAACAGCGGAAATGAAACCTTTTTTCATAATGGTAAACAATTTAAATTTGAAAGAAATGATCCATCATTATTTTTTCTTCAAAGAATAAGAGATGAAGCACATAGATTTGCTATTAGTGCACATAGAGCAAAAAGAAAAAAAGGTATTAGCAAGTCATTATTGGATCAAATCGAGGGTATAGGTTCTGTAAGAAAAAGAGCACTTTTGAACCACTTTGGTTCTGCTAGAGCTGTTGAATCAGCTAGTTTAGACGAGATTAAATCAGTCGAGGGTGTAGAGGATAAAGTGGCAACAAAAATTTATAATTTTTTTCACGAATGAAAATCAAAATACCAAATTATTTAACTATAGGAAGAATTGTCATTGTTCCAATTTTTGTAGTTGCATACTATCTTCCAGGTTTTTATGGTGATGTAATTCCATTTGTTCTTTTTTTAATTGCCTCATTCACTGATTTTTTAGATGGTCTGCTTGCAAGAATGTATAAGGAAGAATCTAAACTTGGAGAGCTTTTAGATCCCATTGCTGATAAAATAATTGTGGCAACTGCTTTAATCTTACTCGTCATGGATAATACTATTAAAAATTATGAGGTTATTGCAGCAATTATTATATTAACAAGAGAAATTCTAATTTCAGGCTTAAGAGAATTTTTAGCAAAAGGAAGAATAAAACTTCCAGTTTCTAATCTAGCAAAATTAAAAACAGTTTTACAAATGGTTGCTATTTCAATACTTTTAACTGGAGAAACAGGAAATAAAATATTTAATTTTCAAGATTATAATGCTCAAACAATAGGAATTATTTTATTATGGCTGTCGGCATTTTTAACTTTATATACTGGGTATGATTATCTTAGAAAAGGTATTGATCATGCTATTTCAGAAGATAAAAAATCCTAATTTATGCTGCAGCTTTTTTTCTAACTACAGTTTGATAACTTTCTGATAAATCAATAATTATATTGCAGACTTTAAATTTAAATTCCTGTATTTGTGAAACTGGAGTAACTTCTGCTGCAGTTCCAGTCAAAAAACAACCTTCAAAACTATTAAGTTCTTCAGGTTTTATTTTTCTTTCATGTACTTTTATATTTTTTGATTTGGCAATATCTATAATTGTTCTTCTAGTAATACCATCTAAGAAGCTATCAGGTATTGGCGTATGCAAATTGCCATCTTTATCTTTAAAAAAGATATTAGCCCCTGTTGCTTCAGCAACATTTCCTTCATAATCCAACATTAATGAGTCGGTGTATCCATCTTTTTCGGCTTCATGCTTTGATAATGTACAGATCATATATAGTCCGGAGGCTTTTGTATCCCAGGGTATCGTATTTGGCGCAGGTCTCCTCCAATTAGAAATATTTAACTTTATACCTTTTAATTTTAAATTTGGATCAAAATAAGAACCCCATTCCCAAGTTGCGATTGCAACATGAATTTTTGTTTGCTGAGCTGATATAGCCATCATCTCGCTTCCTCTCCATGCAACTGGTCTAACATATCCATTTTTAACTTTTTGAACTTTAACAGTTTCAACACAGGCTTTATTAATTTCATCCTCAGTATATGGAATTTCAAATCCCATTCTTTTTGCAGAATAAAAAAACCTTGAAGTGTGCTGCTCTAACTTAAAAATTTCACCATCGTATACTCTTAAACCTTCAAAAACACAGCTTGCGTAGTGAAGTCCATGATTAAGTACGTGCAATTTAACATTGCCCCAATCAACCAATTCGTTGTTGTACCAGATTTTACCGTCTCTTTTATCGTAAGGTATCATTAAAAAATTTAAAAAATATCTTTCTATATATATTATGTCAATATAACTTACCAATATAAATAATTATGAAAGAACTTCTTTACCTAAAGGATGAACAAATCAAAGAGTTTATTGAGAAGCTTTTTTTAAGCTATAGAGACACCTTTTCAGATTCTAAGTCAGTTTTAAATAAATACTCTTTAGGAATAGCTCATAACAAAGTTCTACATATTTTGTCCACATACAAGGGTATTACAATTGGTGAGCTGCTAAACAAACTTAAAATAACAAAACAAAGTTTAAATAGGATCCTTAGGGATTTAATTAAAATTGAAGTTATTACTTTTAAAAAAGGTTCTAAAGACACTAGAGTAAAACATGTATACCTTAATGAAAAGGGAGAAAAAATATTTCAAGAAATATTTTCTAAACAAAAAAAAAGATTTTATAATGCTCTTCTAAGCTCTTCTGCTAAAGAGGTTGTTGATTTCAATAAAGTATTAAAAAAATTAATTAGTTCTAATGAAAGAATTTGAAGCACATATATTAATTGTTGATGATGACAAAGGTATAAGAGAGTTAGTTAAAGAGTATTTGGATCAAAATCATTTTATTACTTCTACGGCTAAAGATGCAAACGATGCATATAAAAAAATACAATATATAAAATTCGATTTAATAATATTAGATATAATGATGCCAGGAAAATCAGGTTTAGATTTTCTAAAAGAAAATAAAAAATTATTAGACACACCAATTATTTTATTGACTGCAAAGGGTGAGGCAACTGACAGAATTGAAGGTCTTGAAACAGGAGCTGATGATTATTTGGCAAAACCGTTTGAACCCAAAGAATTAGTTTTAAGAATTAAAAACATTTTAAATAAAACAAATTTAATTAAAGATAAAAGAGAGATAGAATTTGGTAATGTAAAAATTAATTTAAATAAAATGCTTATTTACAAAAATAATAAACAAATAAAAATTAATAACACAGAAAAAAAAATTTTTGAAAAGATGCTCAATTCACCTGGCAAAGTTTTTTCAAGAGATGCTATCGGTAAATTGATAAAAATTGACAAAGAAAGATCTGTTGATGTTATTATAACAAGACTAAGAAAAAAAATTGAGGATTCTCCAAAAAATCCAAAATATCTTCAAACGATACGAGGAGAAGGTTATGTTTTATGGATTGAGTAAAATATTAAAACAATTACTTCCAAAGCAACTTTTTTACAGAGGTTTGTTAATTGTAGCACTTCCAATAATAATTTTACAAATTACCATATCAATAGTATTTTTTGATAGTTTGTGGATTAAAACAAACATTGGAATGACAAGAGCGCTGGTTGGAGAAATCAAAACATTTATAGACTCTTATAATAGAGATAACGCAGATAAAAATTTTGTTGAAAATACTTTTGAAAAATATCTTGAAATCGATGTTGTATATTATCAAAATAAAGAATTTTCAGATATTTTAAATGAAAAATGGTATAGCCCTATTGATAGAGCTTTAAGAAGAGAATTAAAATCAAAAAATCTAGATTACTGGTTTGACACATCGAAATTTAAAAATACTGTAAACTTAAAAATTAAAAATCAAAATGATTACTTTGAATTTTTTATACCTAGAGAAAGGTTAACTAGTACATCCGTAAGAATATTTGCATTATGGATTACATTTCCCGCAATATTAATTGTTGCTATTGCAATAATTTTTTTAAAAAATCAAACAAGACCGATAAAAAAATTAGCAGAAGCATCAAAAAAATTTGGACGGGGAGAAAATATTGAAGAATTCGTACCTTCTGGTGCATCTGAAATTCGACAGGCAGGATATGAATTTGAAAAAATGCGAAAGAGAATATTGAGACACTTAAACCAAAGATCTGAAATGCTTTCAGGAATTAGTCATGATCTTCGAACACCATTGACAAGAATGAAGCTTCAACTGGCACTAATTAAGGATAAAAATCTAATTGATAGATTTTCAAATGATATTGACGAGATGGAAAAAATGCTCAACGAATACCTGCAATTTTCAAGCGAAAGTAACAAAGAACAATCAGAAGAATTTGAGTTTAATGAATTAATTCAAAATATAATTAAAAAATTTAGTAATAATTTAATTAAATTTCATAAAGGTAATGAATTTTTTTTTAATGGAAGAAAATTATCTATTCAACGATGTTTGAATAATTTAATTGAAAACTCAACTAAGTATGCAAATAAAATTGAAGTCAATTTTCAAAAACTAAAAAGTAATGTTTTAATATATATAGAAGATGACGGTCCAGGTATACCAATTCAAGAAAGAGAAAATGTATTTAAACCATTTTATAAAATCGATCAAAGTAGATCAGAAAAAAGTTCAAGTGTTGGTCTTGGGTTATCTATATCCTCGGATATTATAAGATCTCATGGAGGTAAAATTGAATTAGGAGAGTCAAAATATGGTGGGCTTAAAGTCCTTATTTCTTTACCTTTTTAGTTTTTTTTTTTATTTTTTTTTCAAAGCTTTCAACTTTTTTTTCGAGTTTTTCAAGTCTTTTTATTAATATTTCTGTTTCTTCACTGCCTGTAAGATTTAATTTATATATAAGTTCATCTCTTTTGGATTTTAATATGGAAATAAATTCATTAGATAAATCTTTATAGTTATAAATACCTTGCTCAATTAATTTGGATATTTGATTGAAAAATATTTTCGATTTTGACATAGCTAATTTAATTTTTTTAGTTTATTTTATAGTATTTTTTACCAATGTTTATCAATAATTTTGACCCTGTAGCATTTAACATATTGGGCTTTGAAATATATTGGTATTCTTTGTCCTATATAGCCGGAATTATATTGGGATGGTTTTATTGTAAAAAAAAATTAATATCAAACGATATTTATCAAAAGTTATTTGATGATTATATACTCTATTTAATACTTGGAATTATAGTTGGGGGCAGAATCGGATATGTTTTAATTTATAATTTTAACTATTATCTTGTAAATCCATTTGAAATATTAATGATCTGGCAAGGTGGCATGTCATTTCATGGTGCTCTTTTAGGTATAATTTTTGCAACATATATTTTTTCAATTAAAAACAAAGTTAGCACATTTTACTTTCTAGACTTGATTGCCCTGTCTTCTCCTATTGGGATTTTCTTGGGAAGAATATCTAATTTTATAAATTCAGAACTTTACGGTAGAGAAACAGATGTTTTTTGGTCAGTAAAATTTATTTTGGTAGATAATGTGAGTAGACATCCGTCCCAAATTTATGAAGCGCTATTAGAAGGTCTAATATTATTTATTTTATTAAATTATTTTGTTTCAAGAATAAATAAAAAAGATGGATATGTTTCATCACTTTTTTTAATTTATTACTCAATTTTTAGGTTTATGGTCGAATTTACTCGTGAACCAGATCAACATATTGGATTGCTTTTGTTTAGTTTTACACTAGGACAATTGATTAGCATTGTAGTGTTCATTTTTGGAATAATTTTATGGGTAAAAAAAAAAAATGTTTAATAGAAGTAATTATAAAATTCCATTAGATGAATTTATTAATAATGCACTATACCATCCAAAAAAAGGTTACTACATGAATAATGTACCTTTTGGAAAGGATGGAGATTTTGTGACTGCTCCCAATATTTCCAAGGTATTTTCTGAGATGATTTTTTTATGGACAATATCTTATTGGAGTAAATTTTATAAAAATAAGAAAATAAATATTGTTGAGCTAGGAGCTGGAAATGGAGAAATGATGCATCAGCTAGTTTGTACATCAAAAAAATTTGTAGAATTTGATTCTAAATGTAATTTTATTATTTATGAAAAAAGTCAAAATTTGGTTAAGCTTCAAAAACAAAAGCTAAAAAAAAACAATATAAAATGGATAAAAAATTTAGATAAATTAGAAAATAATCCAACAATTTTTTTAGGGAATGAATTTTTAGATGCCTTACCAATAAAACAATATATTAAAACTAATAATATATGGTTTGAAAGATATATTCAAAAAAAAGGAAGTCTTTACAATTTTACAAATAAAGAGTTCAATATAAAAAAAGCAGAAAAAAAATTAAATTTTAAAATATCAAAAAATCAAAAATTTTTAGAAATCTCATTTGAAGAGTATAATATAATTAAAAAGCTAAATAAAATTGTCGAGAAAAATGGCGGTTGTATGCTCTTCATTGATTATGCTTATCTAAAAGATAAAATGGAAGATACTCTTCAAGCTGTTAAAAAACATAAGAGAGTAAATATTTTCAATGAAGTTGGAAATTCCGATCTAAGTCATCTTATCAATATTCCCTATTTAAAAAAAATGACTAAACAACTAAATTTAGAACTTATTTACAACACTCAACGAAATTTTTTGATTAATTTAGGAATTTTAAAAAGGGCTGAAATTTTAGCAGCTAATAAAAGTTTTTTAGAAAAAGCTAATATATATTACAGAATTAATCGACTAATTGATAAAAAACAAATGGGTGAACTTTTTAAAGTAATATGTTTATATAAAAAAAGTTCTAAATTTGAATTAGGTTTCAAATGATCTCTTCAAAAATGCTTCTTAAAACTAAAATTGTTAATCATGGATTCTTTAATAAAAAAAATGGTTTTTCAAAAGGTATATATAATAGTTTGAATTGTGGAAAAGGTTCCTTAGATGATAAAAAAAATATTAGAAAAAATATTGAATATGTGAAAAGAAAAATTCAATCTAAAAAGAACGATATAGCTCTATTATATCAAGTTCATAGTTCAAAATTTTACTTTGTTAAAAAATTGCCAAAAAAAAAATTATTCGGAGACGGTTTGATTACAAATGTAAAAAATTTACCACTTGGTGTAGTTACGGCTGATTGTGTTCCAATTTTAATTTTAGACTATAATAGAAAAATAATTGCAGCAGTTCATGCGGGATGGAAAGGAGCATATAAAAACATAGTCACAAAAGTTTTAAAAAAATTAGTTAAATCAGGCTCCAAAAAGCAAAACATTATTGTTTCGATAGGTCCCTCTATAAGACAAAAAAATTATGAGGTAGGAAAAGAGTTTAGAGATAAATTTGTCAAAAAAAGTAAGAAAAATATAATCTTCTTTAAACAAAAAAAAAATAGAATCTACTTTGATTTAGTAAAATTCATCCATGGTCAATTAATTAGTTTTGGAATTCATAAAATTGATGTTATAAGAAAAGATACCTTTGATAAAAAAAATAATTTTTTTAGTGCGAGAAGATCATTGAAAAGAAATGAGCCTGATTATGGTAGAAATATATCAGTAATTATGCTTAAATAGGATATTCATGAAAATAATCACTGGAAATTCAAATAAACATCTTAGTTTAAAAATATCCAAATATCTTAAAAATAGACTTGTCCGTTCAAGTATTAGAAGATTCTCTGATGGTGAAATTTACATTGAAATCAATGAAAATATAAGAGGTAATAGTATTTTTGTAATCCAGTCGGTTTCTTCACCTGCCAATGATAATCTGATGGAACTGCTTCTTTGTATAGATGCTTTAAAGAGATCTTCTGCAAAAAATATAACTGCTGTTATACCGTACTTTGGATATGCCAGACAGGACAGAAAAGTTGTTCCAAGAACATCCATATCAGCAAAATTGGTTTCTAATTTAATTACAAAGGCTGGGGCCGACAGAGTCGTTACCATTGATCTTCATGCAGGACAAATTCAAGGATTTTTTGATATTCCAGTTGATAACTTATTTGCTACACCTATTTTTGCTAGACATGTTAGAAAAAAAATTAAAAATAAAAATTTGATTTGTGTTGCTCCTGATGTTGGAGGAACTGAAAGAGCTAGAGCTTTAGGTAAATTTTTACATGCTGGATTGGCTATAATTGACAAAAGAAGGCCTGCGCCAGGAAAGTCTGAAGTTATGAATGTTATTGGAAATGTAAAAGGCAAAACATGCATAATTGTTGATGATATAATTGACTCAGGCGGTACAATTGTAAATGCTGCTAAAGCTTTAATAGACCGAAGTGCTAAAGAAGTACATGTTTATGTTACGCATGGAGTGTTGAGTGGTAAAGCAGTTAGAAATATAAAAAATTCAAAAATTAAGAGATTAGTCATAACAGATACGATTGATAACTCTGATAAAATAAAGGATGTAAAAAATATAGAGATTTTAACAATTTCTCAATTAGTTGGTGAGGCTATAAAAAGAATATCAAATTCTACCTCTGTATCAGACTTATTTAGGTAATTTTCTTCTTGATAATATGTATCTACTGAGCTAAAAGCTACAATTTTTATGAGTAATTTAGAAGCAAATCTAAGAACTAATACTTCTAGAGGAAGTAATAATATACTACGTAATAAAGGTATGGTGCCAGGAGTGCTGTACGGTGGTGAAGAAAAAAACGAACTAATAAGTGTCTCTAAAAAACACTTAAAGATACTTTTAGATCAAGAAAATTTTTTATCAAACGTTCTTAAAATTAAAATTAATGAAAAAGAAATTAACGTGCTGCCAAGGGAAGTCTCTTTTGATGTAGTTACTGACGAACCAATTCATGTTGATTTTCTTAGAATGGTTACAGGTCGTAAAATTATATTAGAAGTCCCTGTCAAATTTATTAATAATGATCAATCACCTGGACTTAAAAGAGGCGGAGTTTTAAATATTGTAAGAAGAAAAGTAGAATTGAAATGTCCAACAGAGAGTATACCTAAAGAATTAGTTGTTGATCTTGATGGGTTAGATATAGGATCAAGTATTAAAATTTCAGCAATAAAACTTCCTGAAAATGTTACACCAACAATTACTGGAAGAGATTTTGTTATTGCTACGGTAGCAGCACCAACAATTGTTAAAGAACCGGAAAAACCAGCTGAAGAAACTGCTGAGGGTGCGGAAGCAGGAGCTGAAGGAGAGGCACCTAAAGAAGGAGAGCAGCCGGCTTCATCAGATGATCCTAAAAAACCAGAGACTGACAAGGATAAAAAAGAATCCGCTCCAGAAAAAAAATAATTTGTTCTATAATCTTAAAAATAATCTTTAAAAAATGATCTTATTTGTAGGTCTAGGAAATCCCACACCTGATAGTCAAAATAATAGGCATAACATCGGCTTTAAAATCATTGATGCAATAAATCAAAGTTTTAATTTATCAAAACAAAAACCTAAATTTAAAGGTTTATTGACAATGGGTAATATTGGCGAAAAAAAAGTTTATGCAATAAAACCTCTAACTTTTATGAATAATTCAGGCACTTGTATAAGAGAACTTATAGAATATTTTAAAATAGAATCTTCAGATATTGTTGTTTTTCATGACGATCTTGATATTGAGTTTGGAAAAATTAAGGCTAAATTTGGTGGAGCCGATGCTGGCCACAACGGTATAAAATCATTAGATAAATTTATAGGGAAAGATTATTCAAGAGTAAGAATTGGAATTGGAAAACCTGAAAAATTGAAAGTTAATGATTTTGTTCTTGGAGATTTTAATGAGGATGAAAAAATTCAACTGGACGGAATCTCAAAAAAAATAATTGAATCTTTAAATTTACTTATTGATAAAAAACTCGATTTATTTTCAAGTAAGATAAATAACTAATTATGGGTTTTAAATGTGGTATTGTTGGACTACCAAATGTAGGCAAATCAACTTTGTTTAATGCTTTAACCAATTCAACCAAAGCACAGGCTGAGAATTTTCCATTTTGTACGATTGATCCTAATCTTGGGATAGTTCCAGTTGTTGATGAAAGATTAGATAAACTGTCTAACATTTCAAAATCAAAAAAGAAAATTTATACAAGTATTACATTTGTTGATATTGCTGGCCTCGTTAAAGGAGCTTCAAAGGGTGAAGGTTTGGGTAACAAGTTTTTATCTCATATCAGAGAGGTTGATGCCATTATTCATATGATAAGATGTTTTGACTCTGAAGATATTCAAAATGTTAACTCTGATGTGGATCCAGTAAGAGATTTAGAAATAATACAAACTGAAATAAAGTTAGCTGATATTGAATCAATACAAAAAAGGCTTGATAAAAAAAATAAAAAAAATTCCTCTGAGGAACAAATTAAAATTTTAGAAGCGGCCTTAGATTTTATAAATAGTGATAAAAATATTAATGATTTATATAAAATATATGAAAAAAAAGAACTTGAAATGAGTGGATTGTTATCTTTAAAACCTAGCTTATATGTTTGTAATGTTGATGAAGAAAGTATTGCACTAGGCAACCAATATACTAAAAAATTTATTGAGAAGTATGGAGATAAAGACACAATACTTATTTCAGCAGAAATTGAAAATCAGCTTAATTCATTGAGCGATAAAGAAAAAATCAATTATATGCACATGCTTGGCATTAAAGAGGCTGGTATAAAAATACTTACAAAAAAAGGCTATAATTTATTAGAGCTAGACACTTTTTTTACTTCGGGTCCAGAAGAGTCTAGAGCCTGGACAATAAACAAAGATTGTTTAGCTCCTAAAGCTGCAGGTAAAATTCACTCCGATTTTGAAAAAGGATTTATAAAGGTGGAAACTATTTCATATCAAGAATTTATAGACAACAAAGGATGGGTAAACTCAAAAAATAACGGCAAAATGAGATTGGAAGGAAAAGAATATATTGTAAAAGATGGCGATGTATTAAACTTTCGTTTCAATACGTGACCATATTTTTTTCATTGTAAGATATACAAGTACCGAAAGTATAATTAAATAAACAATTACTCTAAAGCCAGTCTTATGCCTTGTTTCTAAATGAGGTTCCGCTGACCACATCAAAAAAGTTGTGATATCCTTAGCCATTTGTTCTGTTGTAGCATTAGTACCATCACTATATTCAACAAGTCCATCTGATAAAGGAGCAGACATTTTAATCTTATTTCCATACATGAATTTATTATAATACACCCCATCATCTAATTTGATGTCAGCTGGAGGCTCATCATAGCCTAGAAGAAGAGAGTAGATGTAATCTGCGCCACCCTTTCTAGCTTTAGCTAATACTGACATGTCTGGTGGATAGGCTCCTCCATTTGCTGCCTTTGATGCCTCAACATTTTCATAAGGCATAACGAATTTATCCGACAATTTTGCTGGTCTAGTAAACATTTCACCTTCGCTGTTTGGACCGTCTAAAACCTCAAAGCTTGCCGCAATGAACTTTGCTTCCTCCTCAGTAAACTCAGGACCACCTGGCTCAGCAAGATTTCTATAACTCAAATATTGCATAGAATGACAAGCTGCACAAACCTCAGTGTAAACTTGATATCCTCTTTGCAAAGAGGCTCTATCATATTTTCCAAACAGACCTTTAAATGTCCAATCAGTTTCTAAGAATTCTACTTTTTCTGCAGAAATTGAGTGATTTTGAAAAAAAAATATTGAAATAAATAATATTAATAAACTTATTAATTTTTTCACCCTAGGCTCTTTAAATTAATTTCAATTTTATCTTCTCCAGCACTTCTGGTTGCCATCGCTGCACCTGCCAAAACAGGTTCGGTTATAGATAAAGGAACTGGATTGGTTTTCTCTATTAGTCCTAAAACTGGAAGTATAACTAAAAAATGAATAAAGTAATAAGCAGTCGCTATTCTTGCTACAAGTAAGTATAAACCTTCTGCAGGCATCGCGCCAACATAACCTAATATCAAAACATCTAATACTAATATCCAATAGAATTGCTTATAAATAGGTCTAAAAATTGCAGATCTAACTTTAGAAGTATCTAACCAAGGTAAAGCCACAAGAATTAAAATTGCTGAAAACATAGCTATAACTCCCATTAGTTTATCAGGCACAGATCTTAGGATCGCGTAGAATGGCAACAAATACCATTCTGGAACTATGTGAGCGGGAGTTACAAGCGGATT
>MDTD01195946.1_pt1 | contig 11980 bp, 12 predicted proteins | sample 811221 | NCBI WGS metagenome assembly MDTD01 (sample SAMN05326646, study PRJNA326480) | marine metagenome | isolation source: seawater | place: Pacific Ocean: South West | collected 2011 | reverse complement strand
TGATGATTTAGCAAAATTCAATGTTGAATTAACAAGTCAAAAGTGTTTACGGTTTTTCTATCCTCCAAGTAAAGTAGATACTGGCGAAATTCTAAACGCTATTAATACTGCTGGTTTCAAAATAAAAGATGTTGTCACAAAAGAGACCGAGCTTGAGGATATTTTCATAACACTAACCTCTACTGGAGAATTTAATAGCAGATCTTAATTATGAACAAAAAATGTATAAGTCTTTGCATCCTTTTACTGCACTTCTTTTTTCTGGGATCTTGTATGGCTCCAAAATTTCAAAAAGTATCTGGGTCTACTGTCAATCCAATTCTTCACAATGATCATTTCATTGCACATGATGGTATACGCCTACCGTTACGTGTTTGGTCACCCGAGAAAGCCGATAGACCGCGAGCGATAATCATTGCGCTTCATGGATTTAATGATTACAGCAATTTCTTCCATGCACCTGGCTCTTACTTTGCAAAAAAAAATATAATTTCATACGCCTATGATCAAAGAGGATTTGGGAACACTGTTAACCGAGGCATTTGGCCTGGAGTTTCAATGTTAATTAAAGATGTAATTAGCTTATGCAACCTTGTGAGATCAAGACACCCTGGAATTCCACTTTTTTTATTTGGAGAGAGTATGGGAGGCGGTATCGCTATGGTTGCACTAAAAAAAAATCGTGAGCACACACGCAAGTTAAATTTAGATGGTGTCATTCTTGCAGCTCCAGCAGTATGGGGACGAGAAACAATGCCGTGGTATCAGAATGCTGCTCTTTGGGTATCAGCACATACTTTTCCATATGCTAAACTTTCAGGAAGAGGCCTAAAAATTACAGCGTCAGACAATTTAGAAATGTTACGTGACTTGAGTCGTGATCCACTAGTCATAAAAAAAACCCGCATAGACACCCTATACGGCCTAACCAATCTAATGGACCAAGCACTAAATTCTGCCAGTAGTTTGAATGAACCATTATTGTTGCTTTACGGTGAAAAAGACGAAATTATCCCCAAAAAACCAACTATGCTAATGATCTCCAGATTGCCTCAAGTCACCCAAAAAAAGCGAAAAGTAATTCTTTATAAAAGGGGTTATCACATGCTCCTGCGTGACCTTCAATCCCAAGTCGTGTGGCAAGATATTGATGCTTGGATTGAAGATCATCAATAACTGCGAATTACATATATAAGAATAAAATTTACCAATTAAAAAAGATCGAACGCTTTTTTATAACAGGCATATAATGTTAAAAAAGCGCAATTAAAAAATAAATGAATATGAAGTTTTAATACTTAACAAATTGGATACTAAATAATGGCTTTAAGATTTATTTCTTTAACTTTGCTACTTTTTAATCAATCTGCCCTCTCTGAAAGCTTGAGTGAATACCAAAGACAAATTCAAGGCAAATTGTTTTTTGATGCAGAAGAAATTGAATTACTTAGAAAAAAAAATTTACTTGAAAAATTTAAAGAAAGGCCAATTAAAAACCCATATGAGGGCCCAATTATTGATGTACATAATCACCCCAACTACAAAGGAAGAGATTATAAAAGGGTAGAACCTAAGGGGCCAAAAGGTGCTGAAATAGTCCAAATAAATACAAAAAACCAAATTGTACATACGATAGTTATGAATACGCCTGGTGACTATCGAGCAAAGAATAAATTTGACTCTGTCAATTTTGCAAAAAATCACAAAACAGTCTCAGCACTGTGCAGAGCAGATGTAATTGGCATGCAATATAAGAGATCAAAAAGTGGTTTTAAAAATTTAAGCCCAGAAATAAAAATTGAACTAAAACGAATGAAAAAGAATTTAAAAAACAAAAATTGCATTGGCATAGGTGAGATTGGTCCTGTTCATTACAATAAGCATGCAAAAACAATTTTGCCTTTTAACCAGACGAAAGCGGGTCAAGGAGAGATACTTCTTAATCTCGATCATGAGGTGATTACAAAAATTTTAGAGTTAGCCAATCTTTATCAAGTTCCCGCAGTCTTTCATATTGAACCTTTCTACATATTAGAAAAAATTAATAGAGAAAAAAGCATCATCGGCTTTTACAAGAAAATCTGCATAGAATACCCTAATGCAAAAATTATTCTTGCTCATTTAGGACACTTTTCTCCAGCCTCACTCTCAAATATTTTTGATACTTGTGAAAATGTTTTTGCAGATTTTAAATTGACACATAGTTGGGGTTTATATTGGGGAGGTCACGATTTAAACCACCCTAGCGATTTAGACTTCAGACTTCATGAAAGATGGGCAACTTTTTTTGAAAAATATCCCAACAGGATTATGTATGGCAGTGATTGGAAACTTGGAAGAAAGTATAGTTTTGATGATTTTCCCTATCACATTGATAAAGTTCGATTGATGATTGGTAGTCTAAACGAAACTACTCAAGAGAAAATTATGTACTCAAACGCAAAAAAAATTTTTAATCTTTTATTCGTTTCTATGGAATAGATAGGACTTTGAAGCACATAGTCCCCAAGAGATTTAAAATTAAAATTTTTTCAAAAGAGAATAAACAAAAGAAGCTCAGTTCTCTAGAAACCGAACATCAGCCCAGCCTTCAATATCACCATTGTTTATTAGAATAAATCCATTTTCTGTTTCACCCAGATGAATCATTTCATCATCTTTCGATAATTTCAAAATTTGTATAGATTTTGCATCAGGATTTTCAAACAATTTAACACGATCTATTTTACCTTTCACCACATCTCCAACATTGAATGGTACTGAGCTGACAGATGATGATGCATTTTGTGAGGATGCCGACGTAGCTTAGCTCTGTGTAAGAAGAGTCAAAGCTCTCATGCTTTTGATAATTTCATTATAATTATCCAAAAAAGCCGAAGCTACTATCTTTCCTTCATCACTGTTCGTGTAGGCTCCAACACCTGCACCACCATGGAAACCACTCAATTGCCAATCTGCTTTTGAAACACTACCTGCTTCTGATGCAACCTGAATTCCAGAACGAGCATCGGTTACCAATAATATAGTTTGCGCTTCTTTAAATTTCATGTTGCCAACGACTGTACCTGCAACAGACCCGAGCGTACCAAATATTGCGCTACCTATGGTGCCCACAACAGCACCTGCCCCACCTGCATCACCTTCACTAAAAGATACTTTTGGAGTTAAAATAAAATCTGCAGTGATCAGTTGCCCTCCACCCACATTTGAGCCGGATAAAAGCTGGCCAGAATTCGCTAAGGATCTTTCTCGCATGAGATTCTTCAGCGCTAATCCTCGTTCAACAATTTGGAAACAATTTGATCGTTGAATAATTAAGCGTAGCAATCCATTTGGTGGGGGTAAATGATATTTTGCAAGAGCCTGAGAAACAAAGTCCAGCGGTTCTGCAACGGCTATAGTGCTTGACGGCGTATCGCATTTTTCAAGAACTTGCTCATTACTTGATACCCCAATAGCTTTTGGTGTGCCTGTAACTGAATCATCGGATTCAGCATTACCAAGTATAAGCTGACTCAAAAAAATATACTGGAGACAGCTAATATGATCTTATGCATAAGTTCTTATCTAATAAAAAATCAAGAAAAATAAATTAATTAATATTACAATACTACATTGCGCCTTTTTTGCAGACAAAAAAATAAAAAATTACCGGATTTTTCACTTACAGATGAAAAAGAAAATTAATCCTAACAAAATTTTGTGTTTCTGCTCTACCCTTTACATAGACACCCTTAGTGATTTTTCGTTATCATATATGAATGGAACGTAAATTAATAACTGCATTCACATTAATTCTACTATTTTTTGGGGACATGGGATTTTGCGAGAGTGCTGACTATGAAAAAGGTCTCGCAGCTGCCAGACAAGGTGATTTTGAGACAGCTCTCCGGGAGTGGGGACCACTTGCCGAACAGGGCGAAGCACGATCACAATTTGCTATTGGTGTCATGTATGAGAATGGCGATGGTGTCCCACAAAGTTATGATATAGCACTGCAATGGTACAAGCTCGCAGCTGACCAAGGAAAAGACTACGCACAATATAATCTGGGTGTAATTTATGAGCGAGGGCAAGGTGTGCCACAAGACTTTAAAAATGCCATAAACTGGTACACACTGTCTGCGGAACAGGGACATGCACAAGCTCAATACAATCTTGGTGTTATGTATGTTAAGGGTCAAGGAGCACCTAAGGACCTCAACACTGCTTTTAAATTTTTTAAACTAGCCGCAGAGCAAGGTAACTCTGATGCACAGTATAATCTTGGATGGATGTATGGCAGTGGTCAAGGTGTTGTAAAAGATAATGTTCGTGCACACATGTGGTTTAGTTTTGCTGCTTTATCAGGAGGAGAAGACGCTACCATAAATAAAGAAAAAATTGCGAAACGAATGAACCCGTCTCAAATTAAGGAGGCTAGCGAACTTGCAAAAGAATGTTATCAAAAAAAATTCAAAGATTGTTAACAACGAATGACAAGATATCAAAGAACACGCCCAAGTTTTCTGTAAAAAAATTACTCCTTACACTTAATTTTCCCAATTTTGTCTCTATATATACTCAGCAAAGCTTATTAACTCAATTTACAAACCCTAATGTCACCCTGATTTAAAGATCTATTTGTGTATTTCAATTTTTTACTGCTTTTTTTGAACAAACCATATCAGTTAAATAAAACTAGACCTCATAATCAAAGAGTAGATATGTGAATACACAACGAAACTTTAAAACCCCTCTGATAAAGTCTGTCTAAAAAAGTTTTTGAAAAGTGATCGACCACAACCAAAAATTTAAACGTATTGTCCTGCCTCTCGCTGTCGCACAGACACTCCTATGGGCTGGTGCTTTTTATTTATTCCCATCATTGTTAAGTGCTTGGGAGCATGAACTTGGATGGTCAAAAACAGAGGTGGCCGGAGCTTTCACAACAGCTCTTTTAATTTCGGCTTTTTTAGCCCCGATTGTAGGCAAACAAATTGATAAGGGCAGAAGTTTAATCATATTTCCTACTGCTACGTTAATCACCGCTTTGTTGCTTGTTCTTTTATCTAATGTTAGCGAACTTTGGCATTTTTACGTCATATGGGCGAGCTTAGGTGTCGTTATGGCCGGAAGCTTGTATGAACCGTGCTTTGCAATTTTAACTTTATATATGGGAAAGAGGGCTCGTCAATCAATTACTCTCGTTACGCTATTGGCTGGTTTTGCTGGAACTATTGCCTTTCCAACTGCTCACGCATTAATAGACGAAATCGGCTGGCGAGGTGTTATCTTGGTTTTTGCCGCACTCATTGGTTTCATTTCTGCCCCTCTAAATTTTTATGCTGTCTCTCAAGCCCAAACAGCAAATCCAGCTCCTCCTGAACCGCCTGCTCTAAATACTGGTCGAAATTTTAATTCAGCTACATGGCAAACCTTTGCTTTACTCGGATTTGCTTTCGCAGCAATGGCTTTCGATCACAATGCCTTACTATCACATCTTCTAGTCTTGTTTGACGAGCGAGGTGTTAAGGCTGAAACAGCTATATTTGCAGCATCTATGTACGGCCCAATGCAAGTATCAGGCAGACTAGCGATGATGGCCTTTGAAGGACGGGTCAAGATCATATCTGTGGCCATAGCTGCTTTTTTATCAATGGCCTTTGCTACATTAATGCTATTTGGAGTCGGAAGTGAACTTGTGTTCTTAATACTGTTTATACTATTTCAAGGAGCTGGCTTTGGTGTTGCTAGCATTGTTCGGCCTTTATTGATTGCTGATCTATTGGGTCGTCGCCGTTTTGGTATAATAGCTGGCTTTTTAGCAGTTCCATTTCTTATAGCTTTGGCCATAGCACCATCCATTGCTGGTTTTATTTGGAATTGGGGGGGAGATGACTCTCTAATAGCTACCACTGCAGTCGTTGGATTTTCTGGTGTATGCGCTCTCACTCTTGCAGCAAAATCAGCCAGTAGGATTTAAATTCCAAAAGAAAATTTATTATCAAATCCTCTAAAATTAAAGAAAGTTAATTAATCAACCAATTTACCATCAGGAGTGAAATATGGATAAGGCCCATCAAGATCACCAATGTAACTTAGGTGAGAAACCAATTGAGAGTCTTTTGAAAATCTAAAAACGCGGACTGCAGGGGGGTCCATGGTGAAACTTGAGGGTCCATTTGGATCCAAATCAAAAGTTGATGAATGTGCACCATTCGGTGCTATACTAACTCCTATACCATTGATACACGTCTCCGACGCTCTATGAACATGACCGCAAGCTATATGACAAACTTGAGTATGATTTGATAGCAAATTAAATAACTTTTCAGCATTTAAAAGATTTTGCACGTCCATATGACGTATGCCCGTTTTAAAGGGAGGATGATGCATGAATAACATAGTCGGCTTAATTGGTTCTACTCGCAGTGTTGCATCCAACCAATTGAGAGCATCTGAATTAAGAATACCATGCGATTTACCAGCAATTGACGTATCAAGTCCAATTAACCTGAGTGGGTAACCTTCTATACAGTAATTAGCAAAATTGCTACTCTCAACCAAATACTCATGATCTGAAAAGGCTTGGAGAAAATTACTCAGATTATCGTGATTTCCTGGCACCACATACCAAGGCATATTCAAGTTTTCAAGAATAGAGCGTACTGTATCATAATCTTCTGCCTTTCCCCTATCGGTAAGGTCACCTGTAACTATTGATATATCAACTATTGGATGAAGACCATTTACATGTGCAACTACAGTCTCCAGCATTTCAGAGGTATTTACCTTACCATAAGCAATTCGTCGCTCCGCCCTGACATGAGCATCAGTAATTTGTGCTATTATCATCACGATGACTCATTCGTTGGCTTTTCAAGCTTCATAAACCCATCTGAACGAATACGTATTGGAATCTTTGCTCCTATCTCGACTGGTTCGCGAAATGAGCTCTCAATTACTACAGGAGCATCACCCCCAGCATCAAGAATTAAGCGCGTGCGATCCCCGAGGAAAAAAGAGCTGTTTACTCGACCAATGAAATGTGCCTCCTCAACACCTACTATTTCAGCATCCTCTGGCCGAAACAACACATCACCATCCTGATTTTCATTGAGACCAGTAAGCAAAACTGCTGGTAACCTGTTAACAGTACCAATAAAGTCGGCAACAAACTCGTTAGCTGGATAATGATAAATATCTCTTGGGCTTCCAATTTGTGCAATACGTCCTTTACTCATAACCACGACCCTGTCACCTAATGCCATAGCCTCGGCTTGATCGTGCGTCACATAAATAGAGGTAATGCCAAGACTTCTAAGCAAAGAATCAATTTCAACCCGTAAACGATCACGCAAAAGAGCATCAAGTGCGGTTAAAGGTTCGTCCAATAAAAGAACGCGGGGGCGTACAGCTATAGCTCGCGCTAGTGCTACCCGCTGGCATTGCCCTCCAGAAAGTTGGTCAATGCGACGATGACGCAGCTCTGAGATACGCATCATATCCAACATTTCGTCAACTCGTGCAGAAATATCAACTGAAGCCATTTTTCGAACGCGCAATCCATAAGCTATATTTTCAATAACGGTCATGTTAGGGAATAAAGCGTATGACTGAAAAACCATGCCAACGTTACGATTTTCAATTAAATGCTCTGTTACATCTTCATCGTTAAATAAAACTCTTCCGCCAAAATCCGGCATCTCTAGGCCCGCGATAATACGAAGCAAAGTAGTCTTACCACAGCCCGAAGGACCCAAGAGGACTAATGTCTCTCCTCCTTTAATCTCAAGATTGACTGGATCTAACGCACGAGTTCCATCTCCGAAAGTCTTCGCGCAAGCAGTCAGACTTATTGAAGTGGTACTAGAATTAATCATTCACTACTCCCAGGTTTGGAATAATTCAAGTCACGCTGATCAATGTTCGTTGTATCTTCTAATACTATTTGGTTTTTTTTAACATCAGTTGATAACATCTGCATCCCAATTAACAAGGGTACAATCATGACAAAGAACACAAGAGTATAGGCACTCGCTATTTCAAGCCTCATTGAAGCATAGCTATCTGCTAAACCAACTGGAAGAGTTTTGGTTATTGGAGTATGTAACATCCATGTGAGATTAAATTCACCAACTGAGAGTGTAACTACCATTAGAGATCCAGCAAGAATTCCGGGCTTAGCGTTCGGAAGTACAACCGTCCAAAAACGTTGCCAAAAAGATGCGCCCAAGCTTGCTGCACCCTCCTCTAATTCACGAAAATTCATACTTGATAATACTGCTAAAACCGACCTCACCATAAATGGCAGAGTGTAGAGAACATGGCCTACAAGAATGAACAACCAACTAGACCTGAAATCACGAAATCCACCATACATGATGATCAATGCTAGAGCGATAGCCAGACCAGGAACAGCAACAGGCAAAACGATAGTTTCCTCAATAAAGCGAGCTGTCTTCCCACCGATTCTAGATAGAACATAGGCAGCCGGCAAACCAATAATTAACGTCACTATCAGACAAGCGATTGAAATAAGAAGAGAAAGATAAATTGTGTTGGAATATAATCCCCACACCTCACCAATCCACCGAAGGGTCAAGCCACTTTTAATACCGAAAAAAAAGTTTTCGGTTACTCCAGCAAGTGCAGATAAAACAACGGGCACAATAAGAAAAGCACAAACGATCAGAGTGAAAATAAGCTGAGAAATGAAGAGACCGCGATGCTTCATGACTTTTCCCTATGCTGATGCAGCTACTGTCGATCCAGACAGGCTACGAGCTATGAAAAGCGCAACCCAAGTCACGAGACCTAATATAATGGATAAGCTTGCCGCACTCACAATATTAGCATTCAAGGTAAATTCAGTGTAGATAGTCATTGGAAGAACATCAATGTTTGTTGCCAATGTAAATGCTGTACCAAAAGCACCCATTGAAGTAGCAAAACAAATTGCACCTGATGCAATTAGTCCAGGTTTCAATGCTGGAAGGATAACATCACAAATAACCCTCCATGGTGATGCACCAAGGGAACGAGCCGCCTCTTCAAGTGAAGAATCTAATTTTTCAGCCGCCGCCATAACTGTCAAAATCACACGAGGTATCGAAAAATACAAATAACCTATAAAAAGTCCGGCCATTGAATAAGCAAAAACAAGTTTATCGCCCACTATAGCGTTCGAAATGGTGCCAACCAAACCTTGTCTGCCTGCCAAAAGAATAACCATAAAACCGATTACTACACCTGGAAAAGCTAATGGAAATGTTAGCATTGAAATTAGCGTCTCGCGACCGAAGAAGTTGTTGCGAACAAGAAATAAACCGGCAATAGTTGAAATAACTAATGCAGTGAAGGTAACCGCGAGTGACAGCAATACGGTGGCTATCATACTCTCAAAATGACGTGGCGTAGTTGCCATACTAGTGTATGCTGAAAAACCATCTTCCCCAGTTGCACCAACTACTGCCAAACGTGCCATTGGTATAGCAAAAAAAGATATAAAAATGATGGCAGCTGGTAAAATTAGAGCAAAATAACGTGGGTATTCACGACTTTGCATCACCGACCTCATTGAGAAAAGTATAAAAGTAAAGGGAGGCGTTGCAAGCCTCCCTTTACCCCTATTGGTAACGTAAAATTATCTAACCTCGTTCAAGTAACGTTTCTTAAAAGCGTCTTGAACTTTTGCCATTTTACTATAATCAAGTGGTTTTGAGCGAGCATAGTCAGATGCGGGCAAAAACTTTGCTGCGGCCTCTTTCGAGAGAGCAGAAGCACGAATTGGGCGTAAGAAAGCATTCGCCCAAACTTTTTGACCATTATCAGACATAATGTGATCGAGAATTTTCTTACCCCTATCTGGATTTGGTCCATTTTTTACCAGACTCATCACGTAAGGAACAACAACCGTACCTTCCTGAGGAATTACAAAAACGACATTTGCTTTATCTTTATATTTGCCACGGTATGCATTGAAATCATAATCAAAGAGAATTGGAATTTCACCTGACAAAACACGTGCATATGAAGTTTGTTTTGGAACTATGGGATCATTTTTAGCCAGATCTTTGAAATATTTTATACCTGGATCAAAATTATCAAGACTTCCTCCCAAAGCGCGATTAACAGCAACGGCACCAGCATATCCAACAAAAGCGGAGGTAGGATCAAGATATCCAATCATGCCCTTATAGTCCGGCTTGAGAAGATCACCCCAAGACTGAGGAACAGGCTTACCACCAAGTGCATCTTTATTAACAAAAAATCCTAATGTTCCTGAGTGAATAGTGAACCATTTGCCATCAGGGTCTTTCAACCCCTCAGGAATTTCATCAAAATGTTTCGGTTTATAAGCAGTTACCACCCCTTTTTCGCCAGCTTGAATTCCAAATGAAACTCCATAATAGGCAACGTCGGCTACTGGACTATTTTTTTCTGCTAACAATTGAGAAAGTGTTTGCCCAGAATTCTTATTGTCATGAGGCATGCTATAACCTAAGTGCTTTTTTATGCTTTTCAATTGACCAGCCCAATCCGCCCACTGTGGTGGGCAATTATAGCAAATCGCATCGGCAGCTTGAACACTACCGACGTTTAAATTTACTGATAGTACAAGCCCCAAAATCAGAGCTTTTAATACCTTTACAACCATTACAGTTATCTCCCGTATGTAAAAAATTATTATTATGCCTTCGCTAAATTAGAAATATAGTTTTCTTTATTTGAAAGTTTTTATCATTTTTACTGAAAACCAAGTTTCTAGAACAGCCAACACTATAACCTTAAGTAAGCTGTGCGTCTTAAGCGAGTCTTTTTTTAGCAACATGAGACAATTTACTGTAAAAAAAAAAGTACTTTTCAAAAAGTTTATTTAATTGTCTATTGGTGAAATTCCAATAATACTGGTTGATGGTCAGAAGCACTTGTTGTCTCTTGAACCTGTATCCTGTCAATTGTTTCTATTAAGTCATCAGTAATAAAAAAGAAATCTCTACAATGAGGGCCTTGAGGCCACTGAGTGTGATCGAAAAGACCACAAGTAGGAGCGTGCGGAGTATTCTTATTTAAAGCGATCCAGGCATCAACGTAGATTGACTGCTCGTCTAAATTTTGGGAAATAAGAGACTGATAAACATTATCGTGAGGATTTGCATTAAAATCACCACAAAGTATGCTTGTTGTAGGTCTTGGAGCCAAGGCGTAAGGGCCGGTTTGCGGAAAAACCCTTTTAACGTTATTATTAGCATTTATTTCAAATTGTATATCCCTCAAACGCAATGCTTGAGCCAAACGTTGATTCTCAGAATAGAATTCTAAATGAGTAGTAGTGACGCGAAAAGGAAACTGATTTGGTAATCGTAAAATTACCTCCAATGCTTGACGGGGCATATAAACACATGGTTTATCCGGCACTGGTTGAGGTAGCGAATGATAAAAAACTTGTATGACAGGCAATCTACTAAGAATTAGGTTTCCAAATTGCCAATCAGGTATCATTCCATGACTACGATTATCCAAAGCTATACCAAAAATTGGTTTGTGATCAGGAAATAATTCACACAAAACCTTAACTTGATCCTCGCCTTTCCCCCCGTCTAGTTCACTATTGAATCGCGAAATTTCCTGCAAGCATATAACGTCAACATCAGCCATATCGAGTATGACTTCAGCAATCCTAACAAGATCTACTCTATCATCCACTCCCTTGCCGCACTGAATGTTCCAGGTTAAGACTTTTGTCATTTAAGTTACGGTAGCATTTATAAAAATACAAAAAGTCAAAATTAGCTCTCCAACAACTTGGCATCTATCAGATGTCGAGCAACCTCAGAGAACCCTGAACCGCCATTACCTGTCGTGATATAAGTTGGGGGTTTATCCAAAAGACTCTCGAATCCACGAACATTTGCCACACCAATGGAGTTTGTAAAAAAATCAAACATCGGCGCATCATTTGGAGAGTCTCCCGTGAACAAGAAATTTTGTTCAC
>MDTD01189563.1_pt1 | contig 11981 bp, 11 predicted proteins | sample 811221 | NCBI WGS metagenome assembly MDTD01 (sample SAMN05326646, study PRJNA326480) | marine metagenome | isolation source: seawater | place: Pacific Ocean: South West | collected 2011 | reverse complement strand
CTTTCTATCAGCGCTATGAGGATCGGGTAGCCTCAGACCCCAGTGGCCATGCCATGGATTACGTCCACTGCTATCTTGCGGTCAAAAAACGCTGATCAGCCGTAACCGGGATTCCGGTCTCTGTCTTATGCGTGCAGTCGTCCTTCCCGGAATCCGGCAAACGCTTGTCGTTGAAGACAATTATCCTGATCCTATCCTGCGGGGAGGTGAAGGCGAGATCATCGAGATTACCGCCTGCGGGGTCTGTCATTCTGACCTGCATGTGGTCGATGGGGAATTCCCAAGCCCTTTGCCCCTAGTCTTGGGTCATGAGGTCGCCGGTGTCCACCCCGAATTGGGCCCCGTCCTGCTTTACGCCCCTTGGGGGTGCGGCGCCTGCCCGCAATGTGCCGATGGCGACGAAATGATCTGCGCGAATTCCAGTGAAGCCGGGTTGTTTACAAACGGGGGGTACTGCGATCGTATGTTTGTTCCCGATCGAAAATATCTCGCACCGCTTGGCGACCTGGATCCCATCACTGCTGCACCACTGGCCTGCGGCGGACTGACTGCCTACCGGGCGGTTGATCACGGCAGAAAGGCCTTGGCGCCCATGCGGCGTCAGGGAAGAGTTCTTCTAATCGGGGTCGGCGGCCTCGGTCAATATGCCATCCGCTATCTACGGCTTCTCACCGATACAAAGGTCATTGCCCTTGATGTCGCTGAAGACAAAAGATCGAGAGCCCTTGAATTAGGCGCAGACGAGGCGATTGGACCGGACGAAGACATCGCGCCCTGCGACCTCATTATTGACTTCATTGGGTCGGATGCGACCCTTGCTACCGCCGCGGGTACAGTAGCCCGCAAAGGCATGATCATTGTTGTAGGTCTCGGCGGAGGTCAGACGAACTTCGGGCTAGGAAAAGTGCCACCGGAAGCACGATTCATGACCAGTTTCTGGGGAACACGCCAGCAGATGGATGACTTGCTTGATCTTGCCCGACGGGAGCCCTCGATCATGCCCTCTGTCGAGACGCTGCCATTAACTGATGCACAGCATGCGCACAACCGACTTCGCGAGGGACAGGTCACAGGTCGCATTGTGCTTCTTCCCTGATCGTTTAGATGAACTGTTTTCAAATCGCCCATCCTAGCGAGGCGCTGCATGGAGTGAGCCACGCCGCTGAACATGATCCTGAACCTGATGCGGTTAGCGATTGGGAACGACAACACCTGATGAAGCACAGCTAAAGGAAAATGGCTTCTCCGGCGACATCACCCGATATCGTGAGCCCCGCGATCTATCTGGAGGGCATTCCGCACAGCCAGTTCACTGAAATCATGGCTCATCCGGGCCTGCTGTGGCATCCGTATCAAGATGGGGGATTCTGGGTCGTCAGTCGACACGGCGATACCAAAATGGTTTCCAAGCAACCGAAGCTTTTCTCGTCAGCTGTGGGTCACACCAATCTTTGGGACCTCAAGGCAGATGCTCTCGAGGCCCGACGTTCAATTATTGATACAGATGCGCCCGATCATACGCGCCTTCGCCGCCTTGTCAGCAAGGCATTCACACCCCGAAATATAAACCTGTGGGAGAACGTTACCCGCGAGATTACCTGCGAGCTGTTGGATGACTTTCAGTACGCAGGCGGGGGTGATTGGGTGAGCATGGTCGCGGCGCCGCTGCCTATACGCGTCATCCTTTCGGTGCTCGGGGTCCCCGTCAGTGACGCTGATTATCTGGTCGAACTGTCTAACTATCTGGTCGAGGGCACCACAGATCAACCCTCCCTTGCCGCCGATGCTTTCGGGAATACTACTGATCTAGATCTGCTTCCCTTCGGATCGCCTGCCAGCCATGCGCTCTTTGAATATGGAGAGCAACTCGGAGCAAAACGCAAATCCGATCCGAAAGACGATGTCGTGACACAACTGGTCATGGCAGAAGAAGACGGTAACCGGTTGTCAGCGGCAGAGTACCGTAACCTGTTTCACGTGCTGGTTTTTGCCGGAAATGAGACCACACGCACCGCCATTGCTCACGGGGCAATGGCCTTCTCCGAATTTCCCGATCAGTGGAAACGTCTTGAGGCCGACGGAGAAATCAGTGCGCCTGCCGTTGAGGAACTGCTTCGCTGGGCAACGCCGGTCCTGCACATGCGTCGGACCGCGACTGATGATACCGAGTTGTCAGGTACGCCAATAGCTCGGGGAGATAAAGTCGTCATGTGGTATCCCGCAGCAAATCGCGACCCTGCGGTTTATGATCACCCGTTTGACTTTGATATCAGCCGTGAGACAAATCCCCATTTCTCTTTTGGGGGCGGAGGGCCGCATTTCTGTCTCGGCGCCTTTCTTGCGCGCATGGAGATTAGAATTCTCTTGGAAGAGATGTTGAATCGGAAACTTGCCCTGCGTCAGGTAGGTGCGGCTGACCGAGTCGCCTCCAACTTTATCCATGGCATCCTGTCCGTCGAGATGGAGGTCAAGTGACTGACCAGATGCGCCTTTGTGTAGATGCAGGCCTTTGCATCGGTGTTGGCCAGTGCGAACTACTTGAGCCAGAAATATTTCGAGTGGATGACAACACCGGCACATCGACCGTCATCAGTGCGCCGATCCTACCCAGCCAACGCGCGGAGGCCCTGGTGGACCAATGCCCCTCCGGCGCCATAAAGATAGACTCAGATGTCAGTCCAGCTCAGGTGAAGCCTCCAGACACTGGGTGACAAAATCTCCGGGCAATTCGAGACCCCGGGCAATGTCGTTTAGAAGTCTGTTCTCAGTTTGGGCGACGGGCTGTTCAACTCCCGCAACCAGGCAGAGATCCCGCACGACCTGCATTCGTTGAGAGAGGCTTGCCTTCTCACGAACTGCGTCAATACGCTTTGGCAAGAGCTCCCGCAAACGCTCCGGATCCAGTTTCTCCAGCGCAAAGCCGTCTTGGAGGAACTCTTCCAGTGTTTTTTGCTCCTTATCGGAAATCCCGTCATCCGCATCTGCGACAGCGATCGCTCCCGCGACAAAAAGATTACGCATGGCGCGAGCCGCCTCTGTTTTGCCCTTGAGGTAATCAGGCTCCATCAGGCCCATGACGGTCTGCACCTGATCCTCCAGATCATGTTTATCGATACCGCCAGGTCGCATAAGGACCGAACGGTCAAAAACAGTTAATGCTTTTACCCGCAACGGACTAAACGGATGGGTTAAGAACCAGTCCTGCATTGGCGCGCCCTGCCCGGGCTGTTCGCCGAGCGCCAGCATATCGTCTACCTGACGCAGGAATTCATCCAGATCAAACTGCACTATCGTGTCATCACGCAACCCGGAGGCCAGCTTGAAGAGCGCCCTCGCCACGCTAGGCAAGTCCTCCGCGCAGTAGGCGCCAGCCCGGTCAGCAGAGACTTCAGCATAACGCGACCAAGCGAAGAGATCCAACGCCAAGGCGGCAGGCGGGCGCGTCTTACCGCGCAGCATGTATCCAATCGGAATATCGTGATGGCGGTAAACATGGTGCCCCAGTTCATGACCCATGACAAAAAGCAGTTCCTGTTCAGAAAACGCCTCCAGCAAAGACGACGAGAACATGATGTACACACGTCCATCCTCGGGCTTGAAACAGGCAGCATTGAACTGGGGTGCAGAATACACATAGAGCTCCAGGCTGCTTTCAATGCCAAGACGCTCCTGGCACCGATCTGCCATTTCATGCAACGCTCCCGACATGGAGCGGCTAAGCCGCACCGAAGTGCTGAGCAGATGCCGACGTACCCCGGGACCCTTGCGGTTCTCTTCCTGTTGCTCTATCTCCTCACGTACCCGGCTTACTTCCGCATGCGCAAGCAGGCTTTGATATAGTTTTACGTCATTGTCACATCGAATCTGACTCGCAGGATCCTTCATATTCATTCTGCTCCGATAAGGGCTGGGTATGCCTTGGTGACTGACGGACGCTGCTTCACCTGATCCGCAATCCTATTGACATTGGGGAATTGTGTTAAATCAGGATGTCCGTATTCTGCTGAGAGCCAGGTACTCAACATAAAAAGATAAATATCGGCGGCGGAAAATGATTCCCCCAACAACCACGGCTTCTGACCAATCGCCTCGTCGACGATCTGCCATAGGGACGTCAGTCTTTTGCAGCCCTGTTGCTCAACCCCTGGGTATCCCGACTCGACAGCTGAGAACCGATTGGCACGATAGGTCATCGAAAACGCATTTTGCAAAGAGCTGGAAAAGAAAAAGAGCCACTGCAGAAATAGGCCACGGTGTCGGTCGCCCACCCCCGGTGCGAGCCCAAACTCTGAATGACGATCGCACAAAAAAGTGACAATTGCACCGCACTCATAGATCGGGCCTTCTTCAGAAATCAGCACCGGCACCAATCCATTAGGATTCACCGCAAGCAACTCGGGAGAGCGTGGGCCTGACGACTTGATGTCGGTCTCGATCAGCTCATACGTCTGACCCAGTTCTTCCAGAATCACCCGGACGCCTTGCGCGGCACTGCGGCCTGAATAAAACAATTGATAACTCATCTGAGTCTTTGCCTGCGTGGCTATATATCAAACAGAAAACCGCAACGAAGACGAGGAATTTTTCTTCGTCTCACCGCTCAATGTAACATAGGACTAAATTAACCTCGACATAGGACTTCAATCAGAATGACTGTCTCATCTCGTTGCAGGCGCAATCTTCACTCGCATACTTTCCGCTGCAAACACGCCTCAGGAGACGCGGCCGACTATGTCACGCATGCCTTAAGCACAGGGGTCGACACCTACGGCATCTCTGATCACACACCGCTGCCCGGTGACCGACATAACTCGCACCGGATGGATATGGTTGAACTGGATGACTACCATCGGGCAATCAAGGAAACGCAACAGACCTTTCCAGACGTGAGGGTCCTTGCGGGCCTTGAGTGCGAAGACTTCGAGGATTGTCGCAGCTTTTATGAGGACGAAATTCTGGGCCAGCGTAATTTTGACTACCTGATTGGAGCAGGTCATTTCACCCCTCTGCGAGATCAATGGGAAGATTCCTACTTCGGGATGACTTCAGCCGCCAAGCTTCGCGCCTACAGTGATCATCTATGCGGTCTGACGGAATCTTCGCTTTATCTCTTTATCGCGCACCCCGATGTCTTCGGGCTCTCAAGTGAGCACTGGAATGAAGACCTCAAAGCATGCTCACACGATATCCTCGCGGCCGCAGAAGCCAATCAAAAACCACTGGAAATTAATGGAGGCGGCATTCGGCGACTGGCTCAGCGATCAGGCAAAGAGACTTATCCCGGTTTTCCGCTTCGCGAGTTCTGGGAAGCCGCATCAGATTACCGGGTGACGGTCGTATGCAACTCAGATGCTCACCAGCCTGACCACGCCATGGCCAGCATCAAGGAATGCGTTCAGTATGCCGAAGAACTGGGTTTAACTATTGCCAGCGACGAACAGCTTGGCATCAAACCCATCTAGCCCAAAACCTCTTTTCCTTCTCTACTACCTCAGAGCAATCAGTATTCTGAGCCGCAGGCCCGCATCAGCCGCATCCCACTGATATAGGTCACCACATTGTCGAAGTCTTCTTCCGTCCAGGACTGCAGCATTCTTGGCATCATGAGCGCTACCCGCACCCCCGCCTGAAACTGACTTAAGGCCAGCTTCAGATAGGATGCTTTTTGTCCCATGATCCTCGGGGCAAAGTGATGAAAGCTCTCGTGATAGTGTCCACAGTTAGATGAGGCGTACTTCTCACGACCGGCCGAAAAAGCCTCGCGGAATCCCTCCCGACCATAATCGATCTTGATATCAAGATCACAAGGATCTTGTCCTGCGAGGTAGCGGGCAACTAACCCGATGTCTTCTTCGGTCAGCCCTGAGGCGATGCCGTTCATGCTCATCATGATCTGATCAATCCGGCCTCCATGCCTAAACGCCATCAACGAACGCACGATATAGGCTGGCTCCTGGCCATGAAGAATCGGTGTTTTCAGCGCAACCCCTCATTGCCATGACAGGACGCGCATTGAGTCTCAAATATCTGAGCGCCACGATCCTCTGCCCAAGCGGGCGGTGCGGCCACCACCAGGAGAATGGCAAAAAACTGACCCAACTGAACCGGGTAATTTGCAATCTCAATAACCTGTTCATCCAGGCTAGTCTAATTGAGAAGACCGAGAGTTACCCAGCACGTTGGTCGATCAGGACTGAATCTGGGCTTTGTTGGCCCCGGATGGAATCTGGCTGATAAGCACTCCCAGAATCACGACGACAACTCCGGCTGCCCGTAACCACTCCCACTCGCCCATCGAAAGGGCCAAAAGAATGACCATCACATAGAACGGCACCGCATTCATGTGGAACGAGGCAAGCATGACGCCGAGACTGCCTGCTCCGTAAATCCACATCAGTTGCGCGATGCCGGCTGACGGCAATACGAAAATGATGAAGTACCAGAAACGTGCCGCATCAATCGTCCCCATTCTGGTTTCGCTCGGGGAAAAGGGTAGCGCACCCAGATAAAGCAGTACCAAAATGAGCGCGCCGCCCGACAGGGTGACCGCTGCCTGACCTGGCCGAGTCAACGTCTCCAATTCACGTGTCGTGGCCCGGGTTGCCCAGGCAAAGAGAAAAATGGCGACGACACAAAGTGCCATGCCGGTTCCGACAGTGCCTTCATGGAAGCTCCCGCCCGCCACCAAGTAGCCTCCCGTCACAGCCAGAGCAATCCCTGCCAGGAGGTGAAACGACATGCGGCGCCCATCAAAAATCATCTCAATTGTGGCCCCGGCAATCGGCATCATGGCGACAACAATCGTGGTGGTTACCGGATCGGACATTCTCTGACCTAGGTACAGGAAGAACGAGCCGATGCCCCAACCAAGCGCCCCAATGAAAAGCCCTTTCCACCAGGACACCTGCAAAGCTTGATGAACTCCCTCTCGCAGCAGCCACCAGATCACAAGAAATCCGGCGCTGATCACGAACCGCACCGCGTTAAGCGACAACGCGCCCCAGTCCGCCAACAGGAACTCCAGTGATACAAAGCCACTCGCCCACAGCAGCATCGCGCCGAAGCAATAGAGATTTGCAGTAACGCGACCCGTCGTGTCTGACATCAGGCTATCTCGTCGGCGTAGCATTGAGAGGTGATGCGTCCATTGGAAGACAGATGCTTATCATCGCGGTAGTCCCGACACGACATAAACCCAGCGTTCAGAGACATCCCCGTCAACGGCGCCTCCCGAAACAAACCCCGCCGAAGCGGGGTTTTCAAAAAGACTAAGAAAGAAGATCGTATTTGCAATAACTTTTAAGCTTCTTCTAATGCCTCCAAAGACTCTGGGATAATCTGCCCTCCATCGACAGTGATCGTCTGACCAGTTATGTACCCCGCCTCTTTCGTCGCAAGAAACAATGCGGCGTTACCAATGTCTTCAACAGTACCCAAACGCTTCAGGGGAACAGATGCTGCCATGGTATCGAGATACTCCTGACCCAGTTCCATCAGTCCCTCGGTCAAGGTGTTGCCTGGCAATACGGCATTAACCGTGATACCAAACTTTGCGAACTCCATGCAGGCGGTGCGCATGAAGCCAAGCTGCGCTGACTTGCTTGCCCCGTAATGGGTCCATCCGGGAAAGCCAGTTACCGGACCGGTAATCGAGGAGGTCAAAATAATTCGCCCATAATCACTGGTCTTGAGATGTGGTAAGCAGGCCTTCACCGAGAGAAAGTTACCTTTGAGGTTGGTTGCCAATACTCCGTCCCACTCCTCTACTGTCATCTCTTCAAGTTTCGTCTGGGGATAGATGCCCGCATTGGCACACAAGATATCCAAACCGCCGTGTCGATCAATGGCGATGGACGCCATCTGCGCCATCTCTTCCTCACTCGTAACGTCCGCGCTGATAGCGCTGGCAAGACCCCCTTTATCGCTAATACCCCTTGCTACCTCTTCGGCTGCATCACCATTTCTTGCAACAACGAGAACCTTCGCGCCGGCTCGCGCAAAGACTTCGGCTATTCCCTTGCCAATACCTTTGCTCGCACCTGTAACAATCACTGATCTATCTTTGACCGATGTAAACATACACCCCCCCTTTAGGAAAACGCTAAACCACGCCTGTTCCGGAAACGGATGATTCCGGCCAGTCCCGAAAATGTCGCATGCCGACAAGAAAATGGCAAGCACCGGCAACAGCCACTCATAGGTTGCCAAACTCGATATCGGCCCTAGAATAAAAACTCTATGGAAAAATGTCCCTATTTGGGGTCGAGTGCCAACCTATCGCCCACCTGGGAAAACCGCATGACCGAAATCTGGCAGAAAATCCGAAAGACTTTAGCAACCCCCAAGCATCCTGTTCAGTTCAATACGACAAAACCGATGGATCACCTTCTCAGTGAATTGGCCGATGCGAAGGCTGCTTGGGACGCGGAACAATCCGTTACGAGTGCCACGCGCTACATCACATTGCTTGAGCTAGTTCAAAAGCATTTCATCGCGGACCAAATGGAGCGTGTAGACTGGCACGGCCGCTGAAAAGGCCCGGTCTGCAGACCTTTGGAGGTCTGGTGACAAGGCATCTAGGATCTTAATTTCAGATTGTCTGGGTCGTACAGCGCCTGCAGGTGCAACCGCGCGGGAACGATCTGATTCCGCACCTCTAGTTCATACTTGCCCGCCCCTAGATATTGGTCATCAACGCCGTGCTCGTTGCGAACATATCCTAATCCGATATTCTGACCGACCGAATGACCGTATCCTCCTGACGATAACCACCCGACGCGCTCACCATTGCGCAAGATGGTCTCTCCTCCCAGGAGTCTCGCAGAAGGTTCATCATGGGTCAGGCAAACCAGACGCCGGGCAAGGGGGTTGGACTTTTGTCGTATTAGCGCATCACGCCCGATAAAATCTTGATTGGCGTTAATCGCAACAAATCCCCCAAGTCCCGCCTCAAAGGGGTTGTAGTCTGGACTCAACTCAACGCCCCACAAGCGGTTCCCTTTCTCGAGACGCAGGGAGTCTAGCGACCGATACCCAGCGTCCCGAAGACCCCATTCCTCGCTTTGATCGAATAACGCATCGTAGACCGACGTCGCGTACTCGGAAGGAACGTGCAGTTCCCAGCCCAACTCTCCCACAAAAGACACACGCATTGCTCGCACGGGCGCACCAGCAATCATCACCTCTCGACATGCGCCAAACGGGAATGCCTCTTTAGCAAAATCACCTTGCGCGACGGAACTTAATAGTCCTCTGGAGGATGGTCCCATCACTACCAATACTGCGTAAGCCGACGTGATATCGATCAAATGGGCGTCCTGATCCGGTCTGATCCTTGAACGGATTTCCTCAAAGTCATGAATTGCAAATCCCGTCCCGGTCACGATATAGAACTCATTGTCAGAGATCCGGGTTAAAGTCAGGTCGCATGCGATCCCCCCGTCTTCGTTCAGAATCTGTGTGTACTTCGTAGAAAAGGGCTTGAAATCAGGTCGACAGGGACAGGCCCGCGTCAAAACCTGCTGCGCATCTTTACCAACCAAAACGTATTTGGCGAACGAGCTCTGATCGATCAGAATCGCCTGTTCTCTGCTGGCTCTATGCTCCTCTGCAGAGTGTGGCATCCAGTTGGGCTCACCGAAAGAAGGGACATCTTTCGGTTCAACACCGTTCGGTGCAAACCAATTTGCCCTTTCCCAGCCAAACTTGGCGCCAAAGCATGCCCCCTTATCACGAAGCCGTTCATAGAGGGGGCTGCGACGTAACGGCCTACAGGCTTCATGTTCATGATCCGGCCAACTCATGGTGTAGTGCCGGGCCTGACCCTCCAGTGCGCGCAGCCGAAGCTGCTGATTGTCTCGGGTATATCTACCAAAGCGTCTGATGTCGGCAGACCATAGATCGAACTCTGGAGCACCCTCTGTGATCCACTCGGAAAGCGCTTTGCCCGCTCCACCAGCAGAAGCGATGCCGAATGCATTGAAGCCCGTCCCAACAAAAAAGTTGTCCCGCTCTGGCGCTTTCCCAAGAACGAACATGCCATCCTCCGTGAAGGACTCCAGCCCGTTAAACCATTGTTTGATTCCGACAGACTCCAATGCAGGGAACCTTGCCAATACACCGCCCATGAAGGATTCAAACCGTTCGTACACCTCAGGAAACAACTGAAAGGAGAAGGACTCTGGAACAGCGGCCTCATTCCAGGCCACAGGGTTTAACTCGTATCCGCCTACCGCAAGTCCTCCAACTTCTTCTTTGAAGTACGTCAGGTTATCCGGATCACGGACTGTCGGGACATTTCTGGCAAGACCGTCTACGATTTCCGAAATGAAGTATTGGTGGTACGACGGCTGCACTGGAATATTGACACCCGCCATTCGGCCAAGCTGGCGTGACCAGATGCCGGCGCAGTTGACTACCACGTCGCACTCGATCACTTCGTCCGTTGACGTGCGTACGGCACGAATACGGTCTCCGACGAAGTCGAAGCCCGTCACGGTCACACGTTCATGAAACTGTGCTCCGTGCATCCGGGCACCTTTTGCCAGTGCAGTGGTCAGGTCCGAAGGTGAAGCGACCCCATCACTGCTGACGTAGGCGGCACAGAGTACATCCTGCACTTCCATCTGCGGAATCATCTCTTGGGCTTCGCGGGGTGAAATAATGTTAAATTCGAGACCAAAGGAATGCGCGATCGTCGCGGCCCGTTCAAACTCGCGCTTGCGATCGTTATTGCACGCCAGACGAATGGAGCCGTTTCTGACCCAGCCTGTGCTTTGGCCAGTTTCTTTCTCCAGCGACTCGTAGAGCGCAACCGAATGGCCGAGCAACCGGGTAATATTGGCACTGTTTCTCAACTGACCCACCGCCCCGGCCGCGTGCCAGGTGGTCCCGGAGGTTATTTTGTCTTTTTCCAGGAGGATGACTTCCTTGCCGGTGTTCTTGGCAAGGTGATATGCCGTTGAACAGCCAATCACCCCTCCCCCAATGATGACGACTTCTGCTGACGCGGGCAGGCGCTCTGTCATGTTGTTCTCCAAAATCTATCGAGTAATGTCGTTAACCAAAACGGTCCAGAAATTCCCCAGCCAAGCGACATGAGTCCGTTGTAAAGGTCTGACCGATCTGGCGGGCAAAATCCAGATGGTTCTGCTGATATCCAAGCCAGCCAATCAGTTGAATTCGACGCAGCATAATGAGAGTGGGAATCATGACTTCGGCGTCTGCCGGAATCTCAGCAACCTTCCTGTAGCCTCGGACCCAACTGTTGATCAAGTCCGGCACATCTTCGCGCTCTTCCAGAAAACTTAGCGCCCCTGCCAAATCAAACAGATACCAGCCAAGTCCGCAGTCATCGAAATCAATAATTGCGGTCGTGGTGCCGTGGATCAACAGGTTCGCCAGGCGCAGATCTGCATGAATCAGGCCATAGTTCCCGGGACTTACGTCAGCATCCTCCAATCGACGATGAATGACCGTCTCGGCTCGCTGTAGTAGGTGTAATGCCTCAGCATCAATATTGACGCCTTCCCGCCAATCGCCCCAAGCAAGTTGGTTATTGAGAATCGCTTCTGGCGTCCACGTGGGGCGCGAAAAGTCTTCGGGTGGCACCCAACGCGTCGCATGAGCATGCATGTGTGCCGAAATCGTCCCTAGCCGCTCAAACCCGCTCAGAAGTTCGTTCTCGGGAGGCTCTACACCTTCGAGGAAACTGTAAGCGACAGCATAGCCGGGTTTATCTTTCTCCGGCACGCTCAGTTCCTGAACCCAGGAACCATCTTTAGCAGCCAAAACTCTGGGTACGATGATATCTGTGTCCCTACTCAGCGCGTCCAGCCACATCATCTCGGAATGAATCTGTTCGGCATTATGATAGGCAAGACGTCCTGAATTGATTCGCACCACATATCGATTTCCGGAATCATGATCATTGACAATATAGATTTGATTTTCCGAGGCTGTTAGATACGAGACCTCGGGCG
>MDTD01121437.1_pt1 | contig 11984 bp, 13 predicted proteins | sample 811221 | NCBI WGS metagenome assembly MDTD01 (sample SAMN05326646, study PRJNA326480) | marine metagenome | isolation source: seawater | place: Pacific Ocean: South West | collected 2011 | reverse complement strand
TTTTTCTTTAAATATACGAAAAATATCCTTTTGATGGGAATATAAAGAGTCACATCGGTAATTGAAAATCGGGTTGTGTTCCAAGTAAGTGGGTACTTGACTGAGGAGCCGTTGTACGTGCAAATCTCCCCCTCGATCATTCCATAATGTGTCTATCTTCCCCCGAAAGACTTCGTTGATGACTTCTTCATACATAGAACACAAAATATAAATGTTATACAGCGCATGAATGTACTTCTTTTGAGTCACATAATCATCTTTGTGTTTTGCCATGACCTTTGCCATGTGTTTCAATTCATTCAAGAAGACAAATTCAATGACATCGCCTTCGCAGTTCTTCTTTTCAAACAATTTGAGAGAATTCTTCATTTTGATTTGATCTCCCTTTGAAATGGGTTTCGCTTTCTCCTTGGATTTGGATGTAGATTTCTTTGGAAATAGTGTCACCTTCTTTTCTAGTTTTTCTATCCGTTCTTTCAAAATAGAGTCAAAGATATATGCGTCGTATTCACGTTGGATATTCAAAAAGTCCCGAAGCGTGGCAAAGGGATTGTATGTAACATTCTCATTTTTGTAGCCTTGTTGTATCATTTCTAATATGCTCTTCTCTTTATCGCTTTCTATGGGTTTCTCAATTTTATCCCATTCGTCTTTGGTCAGTTTGGTTTGTTGTAAGAAGTTCATTTGGTTTCTTACCACAAAAGGTGTATATATAATACGATGATACTCTTTATATTGAATTTGTTGATATATCTTTCATTTCATGTAGTTACTTGTATTTCAACAAATCCGTTTCCTGGGAAGTGGTTGGAAACAACTCCGCTCCATATATTTCCTGTAAACACAGCCACTCAAAGAGCCCACCGTAGTAGACCTTGACATTTTTCAATCCCAAATTGGCCAATTGATTAACCTTTTTGATCAATCGTTCGTCGTGATAATTCTGTCCATACACTATCACCATTTTGTCTCTGTTTTTGTGTCTCAACAATTGATTGATTTCCTTTTCTTCTTGTTCCACCGAAAGCGTGGTTTGGATCAAACAGCTTTGATTGTCTCGGGTCAACGTATTGATCAACGCCACATTTTTAGAGGAGTGCAACACAATGTCTTGAAGTTCTTCAAAAACCATCACACACGTTGACTCCATGTGCTGGCCCATCAGGCTCATTTGGTTTCCCATTATACCTAAAAAGTGGATTGTATTTAATTCAATTAAAACGCACAATAATTTCCACGTTTTCTTGGCGAAAGGTCTTTACGGCGTTCATAGAAAGTTCTTCACGTTTTTTACGTTGCTTGTCTTCTGTAGATGGTGACACCGGTGACGTTTTCATGGCTTTCCGTGTCTTCGATAAACTGTTGTTTTCATTCATATCTTGTTCTATTTCTTCATAATGTTCATCAATGTAATCAATGATTTTATTTTCAAGCGCCCACTTGAAAAAATTCATTTGACCAATGGTTGTCTCAAAGCAATACTCGCTGTTTCGTTCAATGGGAATTTGGATCCGCTCCCATCGACAGAAAGGGTCAAACCGCTTCTTGCTGTATGCCTTGAGTTTGAGTTTATAGTCTTCATAGACTTTGAATCGCGGGTTGTTGGGTGTTGCAAACATGGTAAAGTTCTTCTTAGAATAATTCGTGGAAAACCAGTCCACAATCCTCAAACTTATGGTGGATGTACCATTGATGATCGACAGCATCTTTTGTAAATAATCGTTCTTATAATAAAAGTTTAGTAGCTTGTCCAACAATATGTCGTTTTGACTACAAATAGATAGACTACTCATTTTAAACATTTTGTAAAAAAAGGTTTAAGTATTTTAAACGCTTAATTAATAAATGATTGTCTTGTTACGTGAGTTGTTAGAAGAAAACAACAATAATATGCCTTTCATAGACTCCATGAAAGATCAAATGGTGACCTTGTACCAACAATTGTCTTCTTGTCCGGACATTCCTCTGAATCTCTTTCTGCACATTGTCCGCAAGGAGCTCGTATTTGTGGATGTCAACGAACAAAATGAAATACGCGGAGCGTTTACTCTCCTCTTGGAGCAGAAAGTCCTTCGGAAAGGAGGCATGGTGGCTCACATTGAAGATGTGGTGGTTTCCGAAAAATATCGCAATCAACGCATTGGCAAAAAACTCATTGAACATGCAATTATGGTTTCTCGCGAATACAAGTGTTACAAGGTCATCTTGAACTGCAATGATGGCGTCCAAGGATTTTATGAAAAATGCGGATTCAAAAGCAAAAACAAGGAAATGAGCCTCTATTTTTAATCGTCTCTATGCTTCACGATTGTTAGTTGTTTTCCAAACTTGAAATACTCGTGGTTTTCGTTACGTCGTTGTAGATTGCATTGCAAGCAAGAGATGCATGTATTTTCCGCATAGTGTCCCAAGTTGTTGTCAAATCGTTCCAAGGACCATTGATTCGTCTCATTTTTATTTTTATACAGGAGACAAAGATCCCTCTTGCAATAATAACATTTGAGACGCGACTCGCATAGCTTTTGAATCAAACCGTCGTATTGAATATGCTGGTCTTCGTCGTACCGATTCTTCTTTTTGTCTTGGCTTTTATACGATGAGTGTTTCTTTTTGATTTCTCGTTCCAGAATTTCCTTCCCAAAGAAAGGTGTATTCATTTTAATGTTTTCTATAAAATCCAAGTGATTTCTAATCTCATACAACGATTCCATGGACGGATCATACCCTTTTTTCAAATGGGGGTCATCAAAGACAATCTTTTTCATTTATATTGAAATAGTAAAAATATTGTTTAAACACTTAAAGCCATACATATATAATATGAGCGACAAATCTCAAAAACAAAAGGAGTGCAAAGAGTACAATACGTTGAAATATAAGACCATGATTATGACAGGACAAAATTTGGACACGAAAATAGACAATGAAACCAGCATGGATGACCTAAATACGTATTTGATGAAAGAAATGAATGAAAACAAGAAGCAGTCGTGGAACAAACTGACTAAAACGGAAAAAATAAAGAAGCTCACCCATTACATCCAACATTCTTTGATGACAAAACACGAGTTGACTAGCGAAGAAAAACAACGCGCACATCTCTATATTCTCACGCTTTTGGATCGTAAAAGACTATCTAAAAATTCGGAAATAGATTACGATGAAGCCAGTGGATGTATTCAAAGTATTCCCATTCTTTCGTTCAATGAAACCAGTCGTAACTTCACCTTGAATAAGGAATTCAAAAGTTCTAGCAAGAAAAAACCACCTTCCCAAAAGAGCAAAACGGTAAAAAAAGTCAAGGAAGAAGAAAATAAATAAAATTGAAAATAGGTTAAACCTTACTCTCTATATATACAAATGGCATCGGAAACTGAAACAGAGGCCATCCCCATACGTGATGACGACAAAGAGGATGTCAAGGAATCCTTTAAAACCATATTGATGGAATTACAAAGCGACGTGAAAGCGTTTGACGTACATCAATATGATTTTGAACATTATTTGAAGGAAGAAGTCTATCAACACTTCCAAGATTTCATGAACTACGATACCTTTTCCGATATTTACGACAATGAGATTGAAGAATTGTATCGTGAAATGAAATGGGTCAAGCGGTGTTACAAGAATATCAATGACGATTTTGATCACAATCAAGACAACACACTTCAAGTAAATTATTTGAAAAATATACCACAACCAGCACAAAAGACACCAGAATGGTATGAATTTCGTAAGATGCACTTAACGGGTAGTAATTTGTGGAAAGTATTTCACACCGCCGGAAGCCGACGCCAATTGATCTACGAAAAGCTGGCTCCCAGCGAAGATAGCCCATATAAACCATCCTTAAATGATTGTACCCCTCTCAATTGGGGACATAAATATGAACCCCTCACCAATACGTTTTACGAATATTACAACGACGTGGTGGTGGAAGAATTCGGGTGTATTCCTCACAAGACCATCCCCTTTCTTGCGGCATCTCCAGATGGCATCGTCACTAGTAAAAAAAACAATGGACGGATGGTGGAAATCAAAAACGTGGTTTCGCGCGTCATCACCAAGATACCCAAAATGGAATATTACATCCAAATGCAACTCCAAATGGAGGTATGCGACCTTGATGAGTGTGACTTTGTAGAAACCAAGTTCATTGAATATGAAAACGAAGAATCCTTTCGCAAAGACAAATACCATCTATCAAAGGGGTTCATGATGGTGTTGATCAAGGACAATTCTTCCCTCATATATGAATATGCTCCCTTGTTTCAAAATAAGGAAGCACAACACAATGCGTTTGTAGAAAGCGTGTATGAAAAATACGGTATCACTTCACCTAACGTCGAACACAATGGGATGCGATGGTATCGGAACATATACTGGAAATTGGTACAGTATTCGTGTGTGTATGTTCCTCGTCATAAGAAATGGTTTGAAATGGCTCTACCGCAAATAGAAGATTGTTGGAAGGAAATTGAAAGTGGTATTCATGAAGAGAATGCGCATTTAAAGTATAAGGGGAAGACCCGCTCTCGTTCTAATAGCAACGCAGATGAGTCAGGGTCACCAAAGCCAACTCTACCAAACGCAAAACTACTTGAAGTCATGGATTTGACAAACATCTGATTCATTTGATTATTTATACAAAAACATATTTAAATATGTATCCCCATAGATAGTATGACAATGGCGATTGATATGTATGTAACCAAAAGAAATGGCGAAAAGGAAAGTCTATCTTACGATAAAATCATGGAACGGACCAAAAAGCTGGGAGATCGTTTCCAGATTCAAGTGGACTACTCTTTTTTAATTACCAAAGTCATGGATCAACTATACAATCATATCAAAACATCGCAAATTGACGAATTGATGTGCGAAACGTCGGCATCCCTTGGGACCACGGATTATGATTACTATACCCTCGCAAGTACACTGTGTATATCTAATCACCAAAAAGAAGTAAGCACTGATTTTGTACGCAATTACGAAACCATTTACAACGACAACGAGGGATATTTGAGTACATCATTCATGGATTTGATTCATACACATGCTGATTTTTTTAAGACCATCCTGAACTACGACAGGGATTACGATATTGATTTTTTTGGATTTAAAACACTAGAACGAGCCTATTTGATGAAACACAATGGTGTTATTTACGAACGCATTCAACACTTGTGGCTCCGCGTGGCCATACAAATTCACGGAGAAAACCTAGAAAAAGTCGCCGAAACCTATGATGCGCTTTCACGCAAATATTTCATTCATGCAACGCCAACTTTATTCAATTCCGGAACCAAGCGCCCTCAATTGAGTTCCTGTTACTTGATTGCCATGGAAGAAGATTCCATTCAGGGAATTTTTCACACGCTCCAAGATTGTGCGGCCATTAGCAAGTGGGCCGGGGGGATCGGCCTTCATATTCATAACATTCGTGCGAAAAACACAAAGATCATTGGGACAAACGGTCAATCGAATGGTATTGTGCCCATGTTGAAAGTATTCAACAACACTGCACGCTATGTGGATCAAGGAGGTGGAAAACGCAGTGGTAGTTTCGCGATCTATTTAGAACCATGGCATGCGGATATTGAAGACTTTCTAGAACTACGAAAGAATCACGGTGATGAAGAAATGCGCGCACGGGATCTCTTCTATGCCCTGTGGATACCCGATCTATTTATGAAAAAGGTGGAAAGTGATGATTACTGGTATTTGATGTGTCCCAATAAATGTCCTGGATTGTCCGAGTGTTACGGAGAAGACTTTGAGTCTTTGTATGAGACCTATGTGAAGGAGGAAAAATACAACAAGAAAATGAAAGCACGCGAACTATGGTTTCAGGTATTGGATAGTCAAATGGAAACGGGTACACCATACATGCTGTACAAGGATTCGGTCAATAAAAAAACAAATCAAAAGAATCTGGGAGTGATCAAGTCGTCCAATTTGTGTTGCGAGATCACAGAATACAGCGACGATCAAGAAACCGCGGTATGTAACTTGGCGAGTTTGTCGCTCCCCCGCTTTGTGGAAAACACCATTGTGGGGGAAACACCCTACACCGTAGTGGTTTATTCTAAAACCAAATGTAGTTTTTGTAAAATGGCCAAGGCGCGTCTTCAAGCATTTGGGGTTGCCTATGAAGAAATAAATCTGGATGACGATGACAAACGCAAGGCATTTTACGAAAAGTGTAGTGCGGAAACGGGAAAAACGATTGAAAGTGTCCCGCAAATCTACATGGACGATTTGCACATTGGTGGATGGACCGATCTAAAAGAAAAACTGGTGTATACGTTTTCCCATTCCACCTTGCAAAACATCACCGAAGTCGTGACAGAAAATCTAAACCACATCATTGATTGCAACTTTTACCCTACCATGAAGACCTATAGAAGCAACATGAATCACCGCCCTATTGGCATCGGTGTACAAGGTCTCGCGGATACGTTTGCGAAAATGGGAATGTCCTTTGATAGCGACGAAGCACAAAAACTGAATAAGGACATTTTTGAAACCATCTATTATGGTTCACTCCGCCGAAGTTGTGACATGGCTAAGCGTCGTAACAGTGAAGTACACCGCCTTCAATTGGAATTTATTTTTGATTTATATGGGAAAAATAAGGGTTATTTGGAATGGTTTGTAGGCGTATTCAAGGAGAACTATTACAAAAAGGACTTTGTGTACTTTCAAAAAGTCAGCCACGAAAAGAAGGTGGGCGATGACATTACCAAAGTGTATCACTCCACGAAACCCACCATTGAAGAGATTTTCGGGAAACCCTTTTGTATGCAATTTCAATCCTACTTGGAGACACAAAAACAAAAACACAAGTACAATTACGACAATTATGATACATTGGACGAAAGTTACAAATCACTCCTTCGCCAACCTAAACACTACGGAGCCTACTCATCCTTTGAGGGTTCGCCCATGAGTGAGGGTAAGTTTCAGTTTGACCTATGGAATGTGACGCCTTCTTCAAACCACGACTGGGAATCTCTTCGCAACGACATCATGGAATTTGGCACCCGCAATTCGCTGTGTGTAGCTCCCATGCCCACCGCGTCAACGAGTCAGATTCTCGCCAATAATGAATGCTTTGAACCTTTTACCAGCAACCTTTATTCTCGACGCACGCTAGCCGGTGAATTTGTGGTGATCAATAAGTATTTGATGAAAGAGTTGAAAGATCAAGGACTGTGGAATGGGGAATTGAAAAATCAAATCATTGAACAAAAGGGGTCCATTCAAAAAATAGACTCTATTCCAAATGAAATCAAACAAAGATATAAAATTGTGTGGGACATGTCTATGAAACGCCTCATTGACATGGCGAAAGATCGCGGGGCCTTTATTTGTCAAAGTCAGTCCATGAATCTATGGGTGGAAGACCCCAATTACAAGAATCTCACGTCCATGCACTTTTATGCGTGGAGAAGTGGTCTCAAAACTGGAATCTATTATTTGCGCAGAAAAGCTAAGCATCAAGCCCAACAATTTACGATTGAGCCAACTAAAAATATAGATAAACAAGAAGAAAATCATGAAGATGAAGTATGTGAAATGTGTTCGGGTTAAGGTATAGATTTGAGTTTGAATGATTGGCGGTGATAGGGACTATATCCATGAATGCGAATCCCTTCTATGTGTTGTTTGGTTCCGTATCCCTTGTTTGAAGAGAGTTTGTATTTTTCGTCGTAATCTGGATTTTCCTGAATAAACGCATCAATGTAGTTGTCACGAGCCACTTTAGCTAAAATAGATGCCGCACTGATGGCCTTACACAAGGCATCCCCTTTCACCAAACATTCGTGGCTTATTTTATGGTATTTGTTGTCATAGAAGTAATGAAATTCGTTAAAGTAGTTTCCATCAATACAAATATGGATACAATCAAATAGTTCGGGTGTAAAGTTCTCCACCTTTTTGATATATTGAGTAATCACATTATAGATACTTTTATGCATGGATCGCTGTGTTGCTTGTAAGATATTGATTTTGTCAATTTCACCACATGTTGCAAAATCAATACTATAAATCGTATTTCTGTCTTGAATATATTGAAATACTTCCTTGATCTTCTTTTTAGACGTGAATTTTTTGCTATCTTTCAACAAAGTTAGATCAAAATCGTCTTCACTTGGGTCCGGTAATATGACGGCACTTGTATACACATCTCCAAATAGGGGTCCCCGCCCTGCTTCATCTACACCGATAACTACTTTTTCTCCGAAACTCATGTTGTGTTGTATGTATAAATAACATGAAATAGGTGAATCAATTTTTATTTTATATATATAATATAAATGGTTTTTAAAGACAAAAAACTATTGGCCTTATTATTATTTGTAGTGATCATTGCCTTTTCTATTTTTTCGGAATATAGAAAGATGAAGACCATGGAAGGGATGGCGGATGATGATGATGTTCCATCGTGTAATCAAGAAGATGTTCCGGGATGCTATAGTGTACTTGTAGACGACTCAACGGTGTATGGTGTGGATGGTTATATCAATAATGCGGTCCCCTCTTATTGTCCAGCTTGCCCCACTGTCATGCATGGTCATAGTCATGGAACCCGTGCCGGCAATTCTGCCCAAATTGAAGGCAGTGACGTTGAAGGAAGCAGTACCATTGGAAACACCATTCTGTCGAACACAGAGGTGACGAATACCGAGACAACAACTAGTTCCAATGAAGTAAACGAGAGCACGGTCAATGAAAGTACGGTGAATAACAATACGGTCAATGAATATGTTTTGAATCAAGCAGCGCCTTCGTCGTCATCCAATAACGATAATAATGCCAATGACGAAACCTCGCGAAAATACGAAGAGATCATTTCTTCGTTGCGTGGCGAAATCAATCAACTCAAGCAATCCTCTGGATCATCTTCATCGGGAGATTCACCTGTAGCATCCATACTAGGAGGGAAAAGTGACGATTCTTGCCCACCATGCCCGGCATGCGAACGGTGCCCCGAACCCGCCTTTACCTGTGAAAAGAGAATCAACTATCGTTCGCCCAATGTAGGAAATTATTTGCCCTTGCCTGTTTTGAACGACTTCAGCACGTTTGACAATAAACAATAAAGAGTATTCATCTTTATGGTCTATCTATATCATCATTTCATTTTTTTAGTGAGTCGCTTGGTTTTACATTTTTGGTTCATTTGAAATGTTTCGCATTTTTTTTGTTGTGGAACAATTGAAATGACACACTTTGATTTGACTCCATACAAAGGATCTACGCACCCCTTTTCGCCCTTTTTCTTTCGTGTTTGGATGTTCTTCACTGTTTTCCGAATGATTTTTCCCTTATTGCACCGTGCGCGAAAGTGTTCATATCGTTCGCGAACATCTTCATACGAAAGATTGCTCTTTTTATGAAGCATTTTGTTGATCAGTTCATGGAGATCATACATATAACGCGAAAAGGTGTCCCTACTTTTCATATGCTTGTCTAGTAACGGTAAGCATTTGAAATTCGTTTTCAGATTCAAACGACAATATTTACAAGGCAACACGTGTTTGAGTTGTAATATGAATTTTTTGTACTCTTTCTTTTCTTTTTTTGTAGGATGATTCGGATAATTGAAACTAATGGTATGCAACGAATGCCATAAGCTAGGCCCCCATACAGTGGTCAACATTCCGTCACCACTATGAAAGTCAGTTGATTTGAATACGCTTTCTTTTTTGCGTGTCTTTCCCATTACATTAGAGAGAGAAAAAAATCAGTCTATGATTTTTGCTTATTGTAGTGTTTATCTATGTTGTTTTTTATTTTATCTACTTCGCTTTGAGACGATACATTGATATCGACGCCATATGTTTTTTTTATGATTCCCAAAAAATAGGCCTTTTTATTCATATTTTCACTTGATACGATAACATACTTTCCAGTTATATTATCTTTGACAATCATTGGTTCAAATGAAAATTTATTTTTGTTTATTTAATATAATATGAATTTTGTTTATATCTTTTTCATTGTCCTTTTTACAGCAAGTTGCTTGTATATTGTTTATACTTACTACAATAAGTATCTATTGAAGAACAAAAACACAGATTTTGTGGAAAACAATGAATTCTTACACAAAGCATCTACGATAGAAACCACATTCTTTTTCTTTCACACGGATTGGTGCCCCCATTGCAAGGATGCCATGAGCGTATGGAAAGACATTATGAAACTTCCCTCTTTCAAACGCTTTAAAACCGCATTTGTAGACATTGATTGCGAAGCCAAAGAAAATCGGTCTTTGGTCAAAAAATACAACGTGAAAGAATATCCCACTTTTATTCTAGAAGCAGATGGAAAGACCTTTGTCTACGACGCAAACTTAAAAGAAGATTCTTTAGAACGATTCTTCATATCCGTATATGAAAAACTATGAACGCAACAATAATGTAAAATAAATATAAATTTTTCTACATTTATTTTACATATGAATGACATACCACATTTGAATATTGATGAACTGTATGAAAGAAAAAAGGAGATTGATGTTCAACGCGTATCGATTTACAACAAGTTGTTATCTAAAATACATGCGAAAATAAAAATATCTTCCCGTCAGCACATTGATAATGAATTTTGTTACTATGTCATGCCGGAAATATTGATTGGATATCCCAACTATAATTTCCAAGAATGCTTGATCTATGTCACCAGTTGTTTACAAGATGACGGGTTCTTGACGAAATACGTGCATCCCAATTTGATACTGATTTCATGGAGACACTGGGTGCCTCAATATGTGCGCGACGAAATCAAAAAGAAAACGGGGAAAACCATTGATAAATTTGGAAAAGAAATGACCCGTAGTGACGAACCAATACCCAATAAAAAGGTGCATTTTGAAAAAGAAACCAAAGGTGCTACGGCTTCGGTCAATAAGTCTTATAAACCGAGTGGAAAGTTCATTTACGGAAACGACGTTTTATCCACAATCAAGGAAACCCTCTAAGTGATCATCGGTTATTCAATACATCAATGATGCTGTTTCGGATTTGCTCCATGAATCCACCTTGTAAAGGAAGGTCCGGTGTTTTCAGTCCATTGTCAGATTGATTTTCTTGTGATTGAGGTAATTGTTGTGGTTGTGGTGGCGGATTGGAATTATTCAACACCACCCTATTTGTATGAATTTGTTGGGGCATTGGTATTTGTTGTGGTGGGGCATTTGGGGCAGGCGATTCCGATGTTTCTTGTGGTGGGGCATTTGGAGCTGGCGATTCCGATATTTCTTGTGGTGGGGCATTTGGAGCTGGCGATTCCGATGTTTCTTGTGGTGGTGCCGTTGGGATAGGCGATGCCGGGTTTTCTTGCGTTGGTATTGATTCCGAGTTTTCTTGTGGTGGTGCGGTTGGGATCGGCAATTCCGAGTTTTCTTGTGGTTGTATAGGCAATTCCGAAATTTGTTGCGTTTCTTCAGAAGGGGGTGTTTCCGATAGCTCTACCACAGAAGGCGGTTGAGATTCTGATTCTGGAACGGGTTGCGTGGGAATCTCGGACACTTCTTGTGTTTCGGGTTGTGTCGCAGGTTCAGCCACAGAATTGACCACAGAATTCATCGCCACAGGCATGGGTTGAGATTCCGTATTTGAAACAAGAGATACCTCGGGTGTTGTCACTGGGGCAGGTTCTTGTGACGGTTGAACGGTAGCATCTTCTGGGACGGATACAGGTGCTGGCACCGGGACAGGCACAGGTAGAGGCGCGGGCGCAAAGGCCGAATCATTCTTCTTCTCATCTTCATTTTTCAAGAGCGTTTCGGGAGGAGTTTCCGGTAATGGTGTTTCCAGTGTGTTGTTCAACCGATTCGCGTCTAGTACATTATTTTCCACCATACTTTGTTTCGTATTTTCTATTTGATTTTCAGTTAAAATCCCGTGCTGATTTTCGTACATCTTTTCGTATAAAAGGAGCGCTTCTATGAATAAACGTTCGCAATTCATATA
>MDTD01172926.1_pt1 | contig 11985 bp, 17 predicted proteins | sample 811221 | NCBI WGS metagenome assembly MDTD01 (sample SAMN05326646, study PRJNA326480) | marine metagenome | isolation source: seawater | place: Pacific Ocean: South West | collected 2011 | reverse complement strand
TTGCTAGCTGTCGTGTTTCCGGTTAATGCTTGTGTTCCAATGGCGGTATTGTTGCCACCAGAGGTGTTCGCATCTAGGGCATTGTAACCCATAGCCACGTTGTCTGCGCCTGTGGTGTTTGAAACTAAAGCGTTATATCCCACTGCGGTGTTATAATTGGCATTATTCGTGTATAAGGCTTGATAGCCGATACCGACATTTGCAGTACCTGTCGTATTAGTAAACAAAGAATTTATGCCGACTGCGGTATTTTCTGCACCAGTAATGTTTGAACTTAACGCTTGCATACCAACAGCAGTCCCGCCACTAGCTGTAGTATTCGCATCAAGTGCGCCAGAGCCAACTGCGGTGTTGTTTGAACCTGTTGAATTTGCTCCTCCAGCATTGTCGCCAACAAACGTATTGTCAGAGCCAGAAGTCAACGCATCACCCGCAGCCTCACCTATCGCTACGTTATCTGTACCTGTGGTAAGCCCTGTACCAAACGCGCCTGAACCCAACCCTACGTTGCCTGTGCCGCCTAGTACGTCAAGTACATCAGTAACCGCAGCACCTGAACCAGCACCATCAGTAGCGATCATGCGGATACCGCCGTTTGGTATGACCACATTTGCACCTGTCCCTTGGCTTAGTGTAACCGTGTCGCCAGCGGAGTTTTGAACTACCCATACGTTAGAAAGAGTATTTGGAGCCAGGGTAACTGTACAAGCCTGGGAAAGAGAACCTGTAAGGGTTAGGGCCATAGAACGGAAGGCATCGGAAGCTCCATCGGCCATAGTAAGGGTCGCGGTAGAGGCATCAGACAAAGCTTCCGATCCTGTCCCAAATTTTTCTGCGATCAGCTCTAAATTTGTATTTGTACTCGTACCCCAAGTTCCCGATTCATCGCCAGTGGCGATCTCTTTTAAACGTAGGTCATTAACGTAAGTTGCCATTTATGCTACCTCTTTCCAATCTGGTGTTTGACTGTCATCAATAGTTGACCAGCCTGGTGTCTGACTGTCATCAATACTTGCCCAATTCGCTGTCTGGCTATCATCAATAAGCCCCCAAACATTAACAGTGCCTGTTGATCCTGTTGCGCTAACTCCTGTTGGGAATACATTCGCATCTCCATCAAACGTAACCGCTCCAACAGATCCGACCATTTCTGACGGAGAGTCAACCTCAATCGTATTACTTGTGATCGGGGTGACGCTTCCAAGCCCTGTTGTTCCTGCCACGCCTGTGACAGAGACTGTCGCCGTCCCTGTAACCGTAACTGATCCCAGAGTCCCTGAGCCTGCCACGCCAGTGACCGAAGCACTTGCGTCAATCGAAACTGTAACAGACCCAAGCGTTCCCGTACCGGCAACGCCGGTAACACTGACATCTGACGTACCCGTGACCGTAGTCGAACCAAGAGTACCAGTGCCTGATACGCCAGATACACCAGCACCCGCAACACCGGATACAAAAACTGAACCAAGAGTCCCTGTTCCCGCAACTCCTGTAACGCCGACATCTGCACCTGTCGTAATCGAGACTGTGCCAACAGCCCCTGTTGCTCCAGGTACTGCTTCGCCATTACCCCACGTTCCGTCACCCCATCCATGAGAGGACGAATTCCATCCGCTAAATGCAACTTTGACATCAGCCACACGTCATATCCTAAGCGATCCTAGGCGATCCGAATAATTGCGTTACTAGCATCCGCTGCTGGGAACTGGATAGTAAAATCACCACTTGTCGATGTCTTATCTGCACCAAAGTCTAACGCACACACTGCTCTGTTAGCTGTTCCTGCGGTGGTAGAAGAGTTATAAATTAACGCTCCTCTTGCAGTAATCGAGCTACTAGAAAACGTGCTATCAGCAAAGTCTGTAAGCGCCGTAGTGCCTGAAGTCGTAGGATCGACATTAGTCAGCGTATTGCCGCCGGCAGTATATCCCGTACCAGATACTTCATTAGTTGTTGCATACGCAGTAGTAGATGCAGACAACGTTGCACTGCTAGTATACAAAGCAATTTTAAACGTATTGCCCGTACCTGTAGTGGTAGTCGTTCCTCCACCGCTGCCGTTATGAAAATTGTGTATTCCTTGAAGTAATTCAGACTTAAAAGAAGTACACATCGCTGTTGTAATAGCCATTACAGTCTCCTTAATATATCCGCAATGTCTGAATGACCTTGCTGAATAAATTCGTTAATAAGCGTTGTTCTATCGCTTTTAATCGCTTGTTGAATAATACCTAAAATTACATGATAAATGCGACTCTTAAAAGCTTCTGCTTGTTGCCTAACAATAGGGTCAACAGAATCAGATATACCAACTATTTGCTCTACAGCCCTCTCTGCGAGCTCTTCAGGAGATAGTCCTCGATTTTGTGTTGTCTTAACTACAACATCCCCTGCTCTTGATTCAACTGCTATCTCAAACATAATTAATTTTATCTCGCAATGTCATATCTGAATTCATCCCTAGCACCGTAACCTTCTCCAAGCCTCTTCAATGCAGCTGTTGCAGAAACAAACCTTTGTTCGTATTGAGCGACTTCTTCTGGAACTTTTAAGAAGGTAGCGGCTTCAACTAGGGTTCCATATAACAATGCATCAGGTGCGTTGGTAGATAACCAAGTTGTTCCGCTGTCAGCCCCTGCGGTTAGTGATGCGGGTCTGTGTTTGTAATGCAATTCAAAGGTGTAGTTACTGTCTGGAGTTGGGGCCAGGATAAAAGTGTTTTCATCAAACACTGCATAATATTTTGGAAGTCCTGTTGTTGCAGAATTAGGAGTGTAGTCCCTGACAAACGACACATGCTTAAACAATAGATAACTGTAAACATTGCTTGATATTACAGCCAAACTGTAAGGAGAAAGAAAATCGGTTGGGGTAGATAGGTAAGTGTTACTCGCAGTTGATGTGCCAGTTACATTCTTCCTGAAGTCTGGAAGCTCAACATTTTTTAGTATTCGCTCTTCCGCTTCCTGTATGAATGTAGTCAACTGTGTATCGAAAGTGCTTTCTGATGTTTCGCAGTAATCTTTTACAGCTGTTTTTAAAGTTGATAGTGTCCAAGTCATTTTTTATTAAGGTGTGTTAGCTGTCCAGCCCATCGCGCTGTGGTTAGTACAATAATAGTATAATGTCGGTGCGCCAGAAGCTACGGTTATTTGTGTGTAAGCGCCCGAGCTACCTGGCGTCCCGTTTGTTGTAACTCCTGTAGTGTATTCTGATCCACCACCATGGGTTCCATTTGCTGTGGTAGAAAACCGTAAGGGGTGTCCACTGTTGCTAGAATCACTTTGATCAAACCTATATGTGCTTCCCTCAGACAAGCTCAAAGTCACGTCAGCTGTAGCTGTTGATCCGTCTATTGCGAATTTATTTGTTGATCCTACATTGTAGTATGGATGGTTAGAGGGGTTGCCTCCAACAACAGTAATTGTGTAAGTTGTAACATTTGAAGTTACTGTTACTGTTCCAAGCGAAGCTGTACTTGCTACACCTGTCACTTCCACATCAACTTCTGTGTTCGTAGTAACTGAAACACTGCCCACTCTCGCGGTAGCACTAACGCCGTCTGGTGTAGCTATATTAGCAGGTACGTTTTGAGTTGTTGTTACTGTGCCTATTTCCCCTGTAGCTGCATCCATGCTAAACGCAGAACCAATACTATCGCCAGTTGTGGTCATCATCGAATTAGCATCGATGGTCCTGACAACGCCTTCTCCAGCTACAAGAGATGAAGGAACTTGAGTTCTTGGGTTGCGTAATGCTTCTGGGTCAGCGACATGAGGGACTGGGTCAAGCTGAGGTTCTTTAGGTTCATAACATTCAGAACAAACAAAGAATCCAGTCCATTCTTTTCTTAACTGAGTGTATTTATACCTGAACCCACATCTGTCGCATATGGCAAGTGAGTGTTTGCCTGTAGCATAAGCCATTAGGCTATCCTAGATCTAAGACCAGGAGATATTGTAAGTGATGCTCTGCTTTGATCTTGATCTGCTGCTCTAGCAAATTCTTCTTCATAGAACCCTTTGAGCATGGCCACTCGATCAGGAGCTTTCTTTAATGCTATGTAATATGACAATCCAGCAGCTAAACAAGGGTAAAACCTAAAAGGCATGTCCACTGTGTTAGCACCAGCATCTGCATCCTCAATCCTAACCAATCGATTTATGATTAATTGATCAGTACTATTTTCGGAAGCAGGCCATATGTAAAGCCTGGGAGTTATTTGTTTATCCAAGAACCACTGGGTTGGCCTGGCTTCTGTATCTTTGCTGGGTATATTCCAATACTCAGATCTTCCAATCTGATTCATTTGAATGTCAGTTGTTTCGTTGTTTTCAGTTCTTCTTACAATGACATCTAACACATCAATTGTTGTTGCTGTTAGATCAATGAATTGATCAGACTTGGATAACGTAGTAGCCGTATTGGTAATCGTCCACTGATTCAAGCCTCTATTAGCCCAGTCAGCAAACAACAGATTCAAAGAACGCCGAGCGGTGATGCCATCGTATCCTGTTCGATACTCAAGACCACACCGCTCAAACGCTTCTTCTATGTACTCCGCAACGTCTGGTTCAAAGTCTCTAGACCCTGATGTCGCCATAATTTTTTCCTATGAAAAAAAGACAGTTACACGGTCTACATTAGTGACATCTGCAAATACACCATTAGAAGCAAAAACACCCTGGTCTGGTATGTTCAATGTTTCGTTGGTGTTAGCGTTAACTCCAAGAGTTAATAATGCAGTCCCGCTGGCTGCACTAGCGTTATCATAAAAGATAACAGAGCCATCAGAACTACCGCCAGCAATGATCAACCCTCGCAGTCTGCAAGGGTGATCCACTAATGCTCCATCAGCCGTAACTGTTGCAGTTTTTACATCGTTGCCCGTGATACGAGTAGCCATATCAATTTGCTCCTATATTAAGCGTCAGCAAAAGGAGTAACTAAAGTACCAGAACCTAGTATCAAACCTTCTACTGCGTACTTAGCGCTTGCTATTGCAGTCACTCGTATGATGCTTCCTGCCAAACCGCCTTTTGTAGAGCCGTTTTGGGTAATAACATCATTAGATGCGCCAGATATAAAGGTTTTGCCTGTTGCGTCATCGACACCAGTATAAATGCCACCAACAAACTTATCAGTGCCATCAGTTAAAATATCCATGTCAGTAGCAGCAGTTACAACTATAAAAGTGAACTGAGCTCCTAGATTAGCTGCTTGATTTGGATCTCCTTTGTCAGTGGGTTCCGTCACAACAATGCTTGGAAGAGTAAACTTACCATCTGCATCATTACAAAGTAACGGTCTTCCAGCATGGGCAGCAACAGTAAGAGTTGTATCAGCAGTTAAACTAACTACTCCGTTGTATCCTGCGTTAATAACACCAGCAAGAGATCGAATTGGACCAGAAAAAGTTGTCTGAGCCATCAGGTTTCCTCCTTACGAAAGGTTTCGCCCTAGAGTCTTCGTAAGCGTCTGCTGGGCCAGTCGCTAGGGCTAATGTATCCCAGTAATAAAGGGGGCATAAAGCCCCCTATCTGCTTTAAGCTCCTTGAGAGCCGAATACGCAGCGTGGATTCGAGAATCCAAAGCTGTATCGCTCTCTAGCTTTGTAGCGAACATTACCAGTATCAAAGTCACCTTCCATTGAGGTGGATATTGGAGAACGCTCAAAGTGCTTAAACCCATCAGGACAGTCAGTCAGAATGAAAAACGCATCAGTGTCTGTCAAGAAATGGTTGACTGCATAACCTTGCGGTAGCAGACCCATGTTCCTGATAGCGTTGATGTCGTTATCTGCTGTAGCAACCCTTCCAGGTGTTTCAAGCAATCGATCAGCAACAAACTGAAGTTGAGGAGGAACAATCAACTTGGTTCCCTGAAGAGCCAAGATCATGTTTCTGTCATCAACAAAAGTACTAATGCTGATCAAAGCATTTTCTAATGAGGTCTCATTAAGGTCACTCATTGTAGATGCTCGATTAGCAAGCGTGCCTCCACCAGCTAGTGGGTGGCTTGTGTTGATCAGGGAAACACCGTCACCGCCAGTAAAGCTTGAGCTAAACGCATTGTTCAATACGTTAGCAGCTTTAACCTGCTTGCTGTGCGCCATACTTCTAGCCAAAGCCTTGGTATAACGTGCGCCAAGTCGGTCATAAAGGTTGTCCTCTACAGCCTCTTCTGTAAGCGCAAATGCAAGTGATACGGTTTCATGGGTGTATCTGGCAGTAAAACCTTCAGAAGCTTGGTCGTAGTTCACGCCCTGCCCTTCAGTTTTGACTTCAGCATTACCGAAACCAACGATTAGTACTTCCTCTTCAAACGCTCTGTCTGAAGATTCAGTTTCAAAAATCTCTGCATGCTCGTTTTCATAACGCGCATACTCCATGCCAAATAAAGCATTGAGGCCAGGCTCTAGCTCTTTGGCTAATTGTGCTCTTGAAATAGCCATCTAATTAACCTCCTAAGCCAACCCGGCGCTTTTCTGGCCGAATATTGAGTTTTGAATCACAACTAAAACATTTGTATTTGCCGAAGCAACGTCTGAATTCTCAGGATCAGTTGAGATATCAATCGCTTTTATAGGCAAAGTTGCTGTAGTTGCACCAGTTGATACTTCAAGCTCTGCTCCAGAAATACCAGTTACGGTGCTTCCAGAAGAAGTATAGACGATGTCAAAGTTACCGAACAAATCGGCAACTGGGAACGCTGCGTCTGCTTGAATTTCATAAACGACATTCGGATCATCAATCACAAATGCAATGATGTCAGAAGCGTTTGTAGATGCAGGATAGTAGTTACTATAAACCTGCTCACTAGTTGTGGGGTCAGTGTACTGACATCCGTTGAACACACCAACTATAGGAACAGTACCACCATCAGCGTGTACTTCTACACCACCTCCGGTAACCTGGGCAACCATGTCGCCCTGAAAGATACTTGTTCCGTAGTTTGCGGCGATTCTGTAACGGCTTTGTCCACCAGTGTAAGGCGCACCGCCTATCATCCTGGTCGGACGCATCCCAAAAGCGGCATCATTATTAGCCATCTTTTATTTCTCCGTAAACATAATCAAAATAATGTCCAAAGCTACGCTTTAGGACTCCCAAATGAAACCTGCGTTTTTCTATCCCTAGAGATAGGCATTGCAGGATTCTCTTCTCGCATCAAGTCATTATCAACCGCTTTCATTTGGTTTTCTGTTTGACGCTCGAAGTGAGCATTCCTTTCTGCCACCGTTTCTTCTGGAATCTTGCAAAGAATCAAACCACCAACGCCAACAGTGCCTGCATGCTTACCATCTTCAATTGTAGGCAATTCATACCCAACAACTTCTTCTGGTTTCACGGGTTCGTATCCCTCACGGAATCTCATGTGAACATTGGTTTTATCATCTTCGCCTCTTATAGACGTTCTTACCCATCTATACTTCATACCAGGCGGGGGTTCAGGAGTCTCTAAGACTTGAGGTGGTGTCCATGGTTTTCTTGCAGTCTCTGTGGACCGAGAAGAAGCATTCCTTGGTGTTCTATTAGATCCTTTTCCTGTTTCTTCGCTCATGATCTTTCTAACCTCATCTTTTGTTTTGCGTATTCTTTGAACGGTACTCCTAGCTTTTTAGCAAGTTGCTGTTCGCTAGGACTCAATTCAATCCTACGATTATTTTGATTGCGTCCACTTCCTGTCGTGCGCGTACCGGAGACTACTGTTTGGACGGGTTTATTGTCTCCTGCGTTATTAAACTTATGAGGAAGTTCTTCCCTCATACGGTTATCGATTTGACTATAATAGTCATCAGACTCAGCGTCAATGCCCTGCGCAGTCAATTCTTGATGTATGGCAAACGCCACATTAGTCATGACTTGGTCTGTTCCAAACCATTCGTTTTCTTCAGCCCATTGCTGCGCTTTAGGCGAAGGTTCTTCATAGACTGGTTCTTGTGCAGGTTGTTGAATAGGCTGAATCTGTTGTTCTTGCCTAGCTTGTTGCTCTTCAGCCCAGTTCTGGTATTGAACTTTGTATTCTTCAAGCTCTTGATTGTATCGATTCAAAGCAGATCGATCCGCTTCTGCTTGAGCCAACATTTGTTGTGCTTCAGCCATAGTCTCGGCATCACCAGCCTCGTAAGCAGTCTTTAACGCTTTCTTTGCTGCTGCGGCCTGAGTCTCAACTCTGTTCTCAAACTCATCCTTATAACCTTCCTGAAGTTTCATGTTCTGTTCAGTTGATTGGGTTTGAGATTGAAGTAGCTGATCAGAGAGTTGTTGATTCTTTTCCTGTAACTCCTTTGCATATTGCAAAGCCTGCAACTCTCTACGCTGATATTCTTTAGCTTGACCTACTGCCTTATTGATTCTGTCTTGAGCTTTTCTGGCTCTCTTTTCAGTTTCAGAAAGCTCTTCTTCATCAATACTTGGTTTAGGTTCAAACTCTTCTTTAACAACATCTTCCGTAATTGGCTCAATGTCCTTAACGTCATCTTCGTCAAGGTCAATGATTGCAACTTCTTCAGATGTTTCTTCTTCTACCCTCCTTGATTCAGGAAGAGCAGCACTTTTGATATTTTCGTCATCCAGCTTTTCTAAAGCTTCAGTTAATGTTTCTTCAGCCATGTTTTCACCTATGCAGATTTAATATCATTTGGATCAAAGATTGTTCCAATTACTTCATCGTCGTTAATAATCCTAACTTCGTGATCATCTTCCAAGGCAAAACGAGCTCCTGCGTATCTTCCAATAAGAACCCAGTCACCTTTTTTACACCATGGAATACCACCAAACTTAGAGTCATCCTGATAAGCCAGTGGGCCTACCTTAATGACATAACAAACTGAAGTAGCTAGATTTTCTTTATCCACTGTAGATTCCAGAAGCTGTATACCGCCTTCTGTCACGCCTTTACCTTTGTATGGAAGAACTAAGATCCTCCATCCAGCAGGCTCTGGCATTCTTTCTATCAATGATTTATCTAACACGGCTGGGTCTAAGACCCGACTTTCCTCGCTAACGTATGCGTCTGTTATAGACGGTTGTGCGAGAGCGTCCACTTGTGGTTCACTCATCGATTTCATCTCCTTGTATGTGCAATGCTTCTCGCAGGTCTTCTCGCAGGGTGCGAAGCATCGATAACTCACCCATGACGAATTTGTATTCCTCCATGTCTTTTACGCTACCAGAAGCAAGATACTCCATGTGGCCTTGTTCGTACTGTTTAAGCTTCTTATTTATATAAGAAGCCAATGCAACTGAATCCATTTATCCAATTATTTCTTTATCTGGATCAGAATTAGGCGTTGAATAGGTTGTAGGAGCCGCCAAACCAGCGTAGTTCATTAGAGGCGCTGTAGGCATTGGCTGGCCATAACCACCAAACTGTGTCTGTTTGTTACCAAGCATGGGGTTGTCGTAAGTAAGATAACCGCCGCCCTGTATATTCGCGCCAGGGGTCATTCTTGCTCTAGCATCAGCAACCATTTGGCGCTGTGCGCTTACATCCTTTGGATCAAATGACGGGCCTATTATGTTTCTTGGAACAAATCCCTCAAATGGGTTAACAGGCGGCGCAGGAGGAGGATTTTTTATATAATCAGGTACAGGCTGTGTTATTAATATATCAGGTTGAGTCTCTACGGGCTGATTGCTGCTAAAATTAATCTCTTGTGCAATTTCATCAATCCTGTCTTGAGGAACGCCGAGGCCATACCTTTGGCCAGGCTCTCCAAACATACCTTCAGTATCTGTAAAGTAGTCATCGTCATAATCCATCATTCCAGAGGTGTACAACTGTCTTAATTGCTCTTCGGTTAATGATGGATTTGGGGTTGTGATATTTTGCATCTCTTGTTCAGACAAATACTCAGAAGGTTGTTTAAAATCTACTGGAGGAGTGTCCTCATCATCATCGTCTTCTCGGTTTCTATAACCTGCATATGGGTCATCTATCTCTCTAGAACTAAGGATATCAAATGCATCATCGTCCATTAAATATATAGTCGAACCGTCTGCTCTTTTTCCGAGAGGCGGGTTTATTCCTCGGTTTCCTGACCCTGACATTGAAGGAAGTTTAAATTTTCCTGAATCATTAAATATATTTGGTGGGGTTTCCACTCCACCAGATTGTGCATTTGGCAATTGAATCGGGCCAACGCCAGGGATGTTAATTGTTTCTATACCGCCAGCCCCTGGTATTGATCCCAATATCGAAGGTCTTTTGCTGATCAAAGCATCTTCTAAATTGACTGTAGGCTTAGGTTTTGGTCTTTTTTTATTTAACGGAGGTCTGGGAATTGTTGAAGTTCTTTCAATAATTTCATCAACATCAATATCTTGAAGCCCGATCCCTGGTATGTTAATTTTCATGATAAATTAAAATATACCTGAGAACTTCTTACCTCGAAGTGCTGCACCGCCACCACGCATCTCACCCGCGCCAAAAGGCTTAGGTGGGCCAGGATTAGCAACGTCTTCTGTCTTGGCAAAATCAACCGTGCCTTGGTCTTTTATGCTGACCTTGCTATCAGAAACTGTAGGCTGTGGAAACGAAGTCTGACGTTTAATTGGATTCATTCGATCCTCCTATGTGGATTTCTTTGCAGCCTTGGCTTTTGGAGCAGCCTTTTTCTTGGCTTTCTTTTTAACTGGAGCTTTGGCTTCTACCTTTTCTTCTGGAATCGGGGTTGCTTCAACCTCCTCAACCAGTTTCTCAATTTTTTCACTAATGTCGCCACCTTGGACTCTCAACCTCTCAGCTTCTCGTGCTTCGGCTTTGTGAACTTCTGCGCGCTTCTGTCTTACGCTGCTCATTTAATTTCTCCCAAAAAAGTCTTTGGCCATATTTTCTGCGGTCTTGGCCATCTGGGCCTCACGCTGTAAATTAATCCTATCTTGCGCAGTATCGTTCTTCATGTCAGCAATATCAACCTGAGTTTTCAAACGATCTTCTGCCATGTCCATGTTTCGATCTAGTCGTTCCTGTTCAATATCAATGCGTTGCTCTGCTTCATCAGCTTTACGCTCTACATCAGCTGCCTTGATATCAAGCTCTTCTCTTCTCAACTCGACCAGTGGGTCTTCGTTTTGTATCTTAAACTGAGGAGCCAGATCATTAAGTATTTCAGAACTTATCTGAGCGACCTTGTCTTCAAGAATCGGAGCCATTTGTTGCTGCATCTGCTGTAACTGCTGCTGCATAGCAGGGTTCTGCATGGCTTGCTGCTGCATCATCTGCATTTGCTGTTGCATCTGCATAATCTCAGGATCTTGCATAGCCATCTCTCTTGCCTTGAAATCAACGTGCTGATAGATATGACCTTGAATCAAAGCGAGTATCTGCGGATTGGTTTGAGCAACCGAGCTCTGATAAAACGACAAATGCACCGCAATGTGTGCGTCATGATCCTGATTCTCAAATGCCTGCGCAGGTTGACCCTGAAGCATCATGGCGTTTTCCATCGAGGGTGGCGTAGGTTGTGGCTGAGGAGGAGGAGGTAATAACTGATCTACCTGCTGAACTCCCATTGCCTCATACATCCTGCGATACGCATTATGTATACCCATTGGGCCATGTATCTGAGGGTTCGACTGAACCATCTGTAACATTTCCTGTGCCAGCATAACGCGCTGGCTCATTGAAAATATATTAGGATCACTGACAGGAATGATGTCTATGCGATCATCAAAGTCAGTTGCCATCAGCTGTTGCTGCCCATTGGCTATCATGTAGGGGTATGCCTTGATAGGCGAGTCCCTGAATACCCGTGCCAACAGGTTGAACTCTATACGCTGTGAATAATGCATACGCTTGTGGATTGCGCTCATCACACGGCTACCGCGTTCAAGCAGGGCTATAGTCGTACCTACAGGCGCTTCCTGATTGCCATCACCGACCTGCATATCACCAATCGAGGCAAAGCGTTTGCCTGCATCGACCAGCATACCTAGAAGAGAAAGCAGTGTGCCGCTTGGTTCTTTGAACGGTAATGGC
>MDTD01107358.1_pt1 | contig 11985 bp, 6 predicted proteins | sample 811221 | NCBI WGS metagenome assembly MDTD01 (sample SAMN05326646, study PRJNA326480) | marine metagenome | isolation source: seawater | place: Pacific Ocean: South West | collected 2011 | reverse complement strand
CACGAGAGTTTGCCCGAAGACCGGCTCCCTCCAGTTGAAGATCATGGATGGTGGTATGCTTACGGACCAGATCAAGATTGGAATGGAATGGATGATCGTCTCCAAAGAATTCTTGTTGGAGAATATGAGTCGGTTTCACCAACTGGAATAATGGGACCCGATGGTCGTAAGACCGTTGCAATAGTTGTTGACTATGCTTGGCATCCGGGTGAACCTGATGTTTCTATTCTCGAGGAACTTCTGTATACGCATGGATGGGTCGGGCAGGATAGAGGTTCACGGTTGATTGTCTTCGATTCCGTGGATAGAATATCAGTTGACAAGGTCCCTGTTAGTGCCTTACTCGATGTTTGGAGTTTGGATGGAGTTGTGGTTGTTGAACAGCAAGATGTTATGGTTCCAATGTTGGATACAAGTGTTCCAACGACTAATGTTCGAGCAGACGAGACTGGAATTCCTCGTGCTCACGAGTTTGATCCTTCAATGAGGGGAGATGGAATTGTTATTGCTATTCTTGACACAGGTGTCGATAACGAACATCGCTCGTTAAATGATTTCGATGACGTGAACGATGATCCTAACAAAGATGCATCAAGTTATTCAGATCCTAAATTCGTTTGTGGGTTCGACGCAACCCAAATTGGCGCCGACCCTAATCGCCAAGATTGCGAGGATCCTGATGATGAGAATGGACATGGAACACATGTTGCAGGAACAGCTCTTGGTACTGGAGGTTCTGAACGGCAATATGTTGGTACAGCACCTGGCGCATATCTCGTTGATGTTAAGGTCTTGACAGGTACTGGCGGCACAAATAGCGATTCCACCTCATTGGGTATTCAGTGGGCAATCAACAATGCGAGGACTAATTGGGGCGAAGACTCAACGAGCCCGATTACAAACAATTCTGCAAGAGGTATCCAAATAATCTCCATGTCCCTCGGCGCTTTTGGAAACCCTGTTAGTCAGGATGACACTGGAGATAATGGCAGTGGACTTAGTGCTGCGATGTCGAATAGGGCTCACGAAGAGGCCAGTATTGTAGTGATAGCCGCAATGGGTAATGATGGCCAGAAGAGAGTGCCCTCTCCTGCCTCAGCAGATCATGCAATAGCAGTTGGCGCCATTGATGACAGGGACACGACGGATCGTTCCGACGATGATATTGCAGGATATTCAAACTGGGGGCCTCGGGATGACGATGGTGATGATGATAAATGGGATGAACTCAAACCAACTGTTACTGCTCCTGGATCAGGAATTATGGCCCCTCGTTGGGAAGAACCTAACCCCATACCACTAGGAGACTCCGAACTCGCAGACAATGAGTATCAGAGTTTAGATGGGACAAGTATGGCTACTCCTCACGTGGCAGGGTTGGTTGCAATCATGCTGCAGAAGTACCCCGCGTTGGATGCAACAAGATCCCCTGTTGGCGACAAAGATCCTGCGAAAGTTCGTGAGATGTTAGAAGACAATTCTGAGCTGAAGGGTGCCATCACACATCCGGATTTGAGTCCAGTATGGAATGAGAAGTACGGATTCGGGATGGTTGATGCAACTATGTGGATTGACGGTCCAAGCAATACTCTTGCTGAAGGGTGGATGATGCTTCAGAACTATGATGAAGACGATTATTTGATTGCAGGCACAAATGCAGCTCTCCGTGGAAATTTGACAACATTAGCAAATAATGATACTCATCAAATCTCTTACGAGGTATTCATCCAGAGAATAGATGAATTGTCCAAGAGTGAGAATAGTCGAAGGTGGACATTGCTAGAAAATCCGAATGGAAGTGCTCCAATTCAATCGGATGGTTTCTTTTTCTTGACAATTCCAATTCCAGATGACATACATAGAGACAATGATCCAGTAGTGTTCTTACGTGTGGCTCTAATGGGCTTGAACTCCACAGGCTCCACGAATGAGATGCCAGTATTCTACGACTTTTTGTATGGCAGATACGAGGTATCAATGGAGACGCCTACTGGAATCACATCTTTGGATGGCGTAGTCGATGTCAGCGGAGACCGCTCAGGATTCGGAGAATATGCCATCGAAATGAGATTGGATGATGATAAACCATGGATTACTTTGCAGAATTTTTCATCGGAACCTGATTGGGATTGCATGGAACAGTCTGGTAATCAGGCATGTGATGAGGATGCACCACAAGACAACGAAGAAGCGTGGTCAGTGAATTGGGATACGGCTGAAGAATCAAATGGCGAAAGGCTTCTCCCCGATGGACGCTACACAATCGAGTTACGCTTAGTTGGTGAAAATAGCTACGTTAGTGACATACTAGATCGTGATGTGATTATCGACAATGATCCACCGGCTCCAGAACTTATTTTGTCACCTGACTTGATTATCTCTCAGAATGGAGTCAAGAAATCATCTGCATACAAGGATACATACCTCAAAATCGATGTTGAGGTTCAAAATATCGGCGACGCAAGAATTCGTGATATACCGATTCAACTTCGAGAGGATAGTGCGCTTAGAAACGAGGTCAATCTTCCTATCCTAGAAGCCGGTGAGAGCACTTGGATTTCATTATACTGGAATCCAACTTCATCGGGATTAAAGAATCTTGAAGTGGTTATCGATCCTGCGAATACGAACACAGAGGATTCCCAGTTTGGCAATACTGTAAGTATCGATTTTACAATCAATGAAAGGCCTGCAGGCGTCGATCTCTCTGTATTGCCAGGCACAATTCGATCAGTTCCAGATATTCCTTATCCTTCTACCTACTTCGATCTTGAGATTCCAATTTACAATATCGGTTCCGAGGCGGCAACCTCCATTGCGCTGAAAGTGGAATCTGAATCTGACCTTGGATGGGAGATTCTAGAGGAAGTCAACATTTCTGTTATTCCAGGTGGTGCATTGAGTAAGGTCAAGATTACTCTACTTGCTAGTGACCCCGGCCTCATGCATCTTCGGATTACTGTCCAGCCTTCTGTTGATCTTGATTGGGAGAATAATGTTCAGACCTATTGGGTACCTGTGATTGAGGGTACTCTCGCAGGCTCTCGTTCTATTGGAGTTCTTGGTTCGGATGGTATTCCGTTATCGCATACTATTTCTGGTTCTGAAGGGCATATGATCAGTGTAGATGATAACCAACTCAGTGTTCATCGCGTGAATGATTTACTCGATGTCCAGACCTGCCGAACTGATCTTGAGGGTCGTTGGGGTGGTTCATTGGCCACCACCACCTCAAATGATGGTCTGAGTCATATTGTGTGGACTGGTCGAGTGGTTGATGAATTCGGTTTCTTCCGAACACATCTGCGGTATACCACTATTGATGAATCCTGCCAATCTCCTCCTTATATCGAATTAATGCCGCCACTACTGGCTTCGGAAGGGTCGTATTTTGGTATCGATATCGAAGTAGATAATGGCACAGTTGTTGTTGCAGGATACCATCGAGACATATTTGCTGGAGGCACATATCAGCAAAGCACGGACATTTTCTTTGCTCATTCAGCAACAGCTTACAATCAAGATAATTGGGTTGTGACGGACCCAGTAATTGCGGATGTGCCCACCCTCCCCGATACTATTCACCCATTGGATTTGGAGATTGGTGAGGATTTTGTCCATCTATTATACACGCGAAATCATGTAGAAAATCCCGGTATTTGGTATGCCCATGGGGAACTTGGGCAATCAGATTGGTTGTTCACACAGTTTGTAGGTCCCTCCGCACGTCACCCAGTAATTGCCATACAAGCATCTGAAGACGGAGATCAGATTTCTGCAACATGGATTGTGGACGAAGGTGATCTAGATCGTTTAGTCATCACTAAGGCAGATTCTTCATGGCAGGTTACCAATGAGACATCTATTCTTTCTCCTGGCATTAATCGTGTAATGCTTGTACCGAAGGGTGACGAGGTTCTCATTCTGATGGATTCTCTCGATCCTCTAGGTGAATCTCAGATTGGACTAGGGTCAATATCATCCGATGGTTTTGGTATCGGAATTCGATTGACATTGGGGACACTTGTAGATGCAGATTATTCCTTGGAATCAGACAAACTTGTGATCTTGTACACTCGAGGAGATTCAGATCACCGTCTTCGTGGCTTAATCTATGATTCTCCTGTTGATTCTTCTCCTTCGAATATCTTTGACCGATTGAGAATTGCTCTCGGCGTCGATTACTCCACATGGAGAACAATCAGTTTAGCAGGGGGGGCCCTTTGTATCCTGTCCAACCTACTTTTGCTTGGCCTCTTCATAGTCCGTCGTCGTTCATCACCCGGTGAAATTAGTGTTGTAATGGATACTGATTCCGAGGACATTGAAATTCTTCCGGAGGAACCCATTACCGTCGGTTTGGAAGAGGAGCATACGTCTGATCATGTGTCTGTTGCTTTAGAGGACGAAGATGTTGATACTGAGGATGAAATTGAATCCCAACCATCTGAACCATTGTCAGAGCGCGCTGAACGCCGTCGTCTGCGGGCTGAGAAGGAGAGGCATGCTGCTTTACTCGGAGATCTTCCTCCACCGCCCGCACCTGGTGAAATTCTTCTTGATTCTGATAGTATGCCACTTCCTCCACCTCCAGGAGATCCGAGTCTCGGTGACCTTCCACCCCCGCCAGACCCTTCTACGATGGGTATGCTCAACAGAGAAGTATCCTGTTCCTCATGTGGAGCAGTGTTCACTGTCAAAGGAGCGCAGTCGATGCGCATTTCATGTCCAGTATGCGATGAAGACCTTGAGGTGTGATCAGCTATGTGTGGCATAATTGGGTACATTGGTGAAAAACCAGCAATGCCAATTCTGATTGATGGTTTGAGGAGGCTCGAATATCGAGGCTATGATTCTGCAGGTGTAGCAGTTATGGAGGATTCAATATCTATTCACAAGACCATAGGCCGTATTGCTGATCTTGAAGATGTAATTCCATCTTCGTCCTTTGGAACGATGGGTATTGCACATACTAGATGGGCTACGCATGGGAGTGTTACCCAAGAAAATGCACATCCTCATCTATCTATGGACGAGAGTATTGCAGTTGTCCATAATGGAATTATCGAGAATGCAGGTAATCTCCGTAAACGCCTCATCGAAACAGGAATTGAATTCAGATCTGAGACTGATACAGAGGTAATTGTACACCTCATCTCCCGTGAAATTGAGGCAGGAATGGTGCTATTGGAAGCAGTTCGACGCACTCTTATGCTTCTGCGTGGTACTTGGGGGATTGCCGTTATGATGAATGGTACGGAAGAAGTCATATGTGCACGAAATGGTTCTCCGTTGGTCATTGGTATCGGAGAGGGTGAGATGTATATCTCAAGTGACCCACATCCTTTGAGTTCTCACACATCGCGTGTCATCTTTCTCGATGATGGAGACATTGCCGCTATTTCACGCTCAGGTGTCGAGACACACCGTATCGACGGTCCAACTGACCACATGGTCGTGACCATTGAAGACCAGTGGGGAGATTCAGATTTGGGCGATTATCCTCATTTTATGCTCAAGGAAATCTATGAGCAGCCCGAAGCAATTCGCCAGTGTATCTCTGGCCGTACTCTTGTTAGTGACGGGAATGCACGTCTAGGAGGTCTTTCCATGAGCGCCAAGCGTTTACGCTCACTTTCTCATGTTCGTTTGATTGGTTGTGGTACTGCCTTGCATGCAGCACAAGTGGGCCGACTAGCAATTGAACACCTCGCGCGTGTCCCCTCTTTTGCACATGTAGCTAGCGAGTTCAGAAACAACGATCCTGTCATTGACCCGAAGGCAGCATATTTCGCTGTGAGCCAATCAGGTGAGACTGCCGATACGCTTGCTGCAGTAAAGGCCATTCAAATGAAAGATGCTGAAGTGATGGGCGTAATCAATGTTGTAGCATCATCAATCGCACGTCAATGTGGACAGGGTGTTTACATTCATTCGGGGCCCGAACAATCAGTAGCATCAACCAAGGCGTTCACGAACATGGTTGCAGCACTCAATTTGTTTGCACTCCAGATTGGTCGAGCACGTGATATGCCGCGTACTACTGGGCGAGCGATGGTGAAGGCTCTTCGGGATTTACCAGTTCAAGTGCAATCTATCATTGAGGATGAAGCTCCATATTCCGATGCAGTTGAAATCGTAAAAGATGCAAATTCTGTCCTTTTCTTGGGGCGAGGTTTCTCCGCCCCTGTGGCTCGCGAGGGGGCGCTCAAACTGATGGAACTCGCATACATCCCATGCCTTGCGTATCCAGCTGGTGAGATGAAGCATGGTCCGATTGCACTTCTTGAAGAGGGCAGCCCTGTTGTCGTAATTGCTCCCGATGACGGGCATCGTGACAAGACAATCTCGAATATTGAAGAATGTAAGGCAAGGGGAGCTCGTATCATTCTCATCCACACAGAAGGAGATGTAATCGCAGAGCATGGAGACGTTTGTTTCACTATCCCTTCAACGGAAGAATCTCTTAGTCCAATGCTGAGTGTAGTTCCCCTACAATTTCTTGCATACTATACGGCGCTGGCTCTAAATCGCGATGTCGATCGACCTAGGAACCTTGCTAAGTCAGTCACAGTTGAGTGAATTTAGAGTCAAAGTCCTATTGAGAAACGTTGCGTTTCAGAGTTCCAAGACCAAGAACTGTATCCAAGCGCATGATCAGTGTGGCGCATCTTAACGACCGCTAGTTTCCGCTCGATATGATCGCCAGTCCGTTCCATCGTAAGGTGAATTACACCATCTGAGAGATAGTCTTCAATACCGAATTCGCCGAACTGATTCTTTCCTTCACCCATCATTTCACAGATGAAGAAGGCAGTTAGTCCAAGGCGACGGACCGCTTCAAAGAGTCGGAATATTTCATCTCGGGGATTATCCATTTTTGTCAGTGTGAAGAAAGCACCAAGAGAATCGAAGACAAGAATATCAAATCCAATAGATTCGCGATAGTTGGTTAATTGCTTGATAAGTTGCCCCATCCAATCGACTTCCTTGTCGATTCCTCTCGCGTCTAACTGGACACGGAGGTCGGCCAAATCAATAATCGCAATTGATGAGCGAACATTAGCATCTTCTACATCCATTCCCATATTAGCCATGTGGCCTCCAAGTGATTTCTTCCCCTGTTCAAGAGTGACGTAAATTCCACTTGCACGTCCTTCGCGGACAGCATTGTAGAGTAAAGAGAAACCGAGGCTAGACTTCATGGATCCACTAACGCCAGCTAGGAGAACGATGTGACCTTGTGGAATACCTCCCTGCATCTGCTGGTCAAGCCCGTTTACATAGGTCGGGATCCGGTTACTTGCGTCGCTCATCTGTGCACCCGGTGATGAGGAAGGACGATGACAACATAAACACAACTCTCAATTGTCATCCATGGGCCTGACAGTCCGCCTCGCCTCGTCCTCTTCCAGACGGAGACAATGGTTGTTAGAGAGATACGCGAATATTACTCTTGATTTCGGCGGCCTCATCGGAGAAGAGTCTCCGGCACCCAATGGACGGAGTGTTCGTGATCAGGTTGATTTCATCCTTAATGAGAAGATAGAGCGCGCTCGTCTCGAACATCATCTGACAATTTCTAAAAAAGAGGAATCAGATTCACCTGACGTTGCTAGCTATTGGATAGTTGCAGATACATTGGTAGAGGACCCGCATGATTCATTCCTTTCCCTCGGTCAACCTAGAGATTCGATTTCTGCTCTCCATATGTTAACCAATCTTTCCGGAAGGCGACATTTAGTGTGGTCGGGGACTGCAATCCTTGATTTTTCAGATCCTAATGTCATTCTTCATCGTTCTATTGAGTGTGCCACGGTGGAGTTCAATCCACTTTCCGACGATGAGATTACTGAATTGATTGATTCAGATTCATGGCAGGGCAAGGCTGGAGCATACGACTTGGCAGGTTCGGCAGGTGTTCACGCTCGGGTAATATCTGGGAATGAAGTTACAGTCCTTGGACTTTCATATCCTTCAATTGAATTTCTAGACGGTATCTTAGAGAATGAATCCTAAATTTCGGATAAACCGTAGGGGTCCAAGGGTTCGTTTATTTCATCATAGAACATTGGAATCCGTTTCCATTCACCTTCCTCTGGAATTACTTGATTCCTCCACCAAGTGATCATTCTGAATCCTGTAAGGACGAATGGTAGGCCTACGAGAATTCCACGTATCTCGGTTGGAATATTGTAGAATATCTCAAACTGGAACCAAGTGATGCTGACAATCAACATTGCCGAAGCTGCGATTAATGCGGTAGGCCAACCTTTGGTACGTTCCTCCATTATTGTGTGACGATGATCTTCGTGTAAACACGCGAGATAACCCAATGTTATTGTTGAAGCAATGGTGAATATGAATAATGCCCCTGCTCCTTCTGAGTTCCATGTTTTACTATCGGAAGGGTCTGTATAGATCACCAAGAGGTTACAAATTCCTAAAATTAGAATTGCAATTGCTCCTTGAACTACAAGGGCCACGTAGATTTTTTCCTTGAAGATGTTCCTAATCAAAATCCAAGGTTTGAGCATAATTCCCATACAAATTAGTGGAATACTTCTAGCAACATTCAGAGTTACTGATGAACCTTGGATACCAAAGAAGCTGAATATTTCGAAAATCCCGTGAGAGATGCTCACTAAAATTACAATAATACTTGCATTTCGGATACCAGTAGAGGGCGAGAATAGTTTCCAATCAAATCTCCGGTGAAGATGAGATAGAAGTAGGCACCAAACAATGGGTATACCTTGGAATGCGATTGTAACCCACATCATTGTTCTTACAATTTCGATATTTTCAGAATAAACTCCTGTAATCAAACATATTAGTACTGGTAAGGGTATCAGTATTGCTATAATTTTCAAAGCAGGTGCCAATTCCCGTTCATTATCTTCATTTTTTAGTATCACTAATCCACGTGCCATCTCAAACAAGTACGTATACTGGAATGCGAATGCAGCCATACCTACTAGGTAGAGATCATGAAATAGATTCAGGTCGCCGATTATGATGCCAACTAAGATTATCGCTGTTCCAATTTGGTTTAGATTGTAGATTGCCTTTAGGCTGGAAGGTGGTATCGATACATTTTCTGACCCGTATACTAATGGGATGATATCGAACATAACTCCCAGAACAAATGCTAGAAGACAACCATGTGCAGCAACCATTGCACCCATAATTGCAGCCTGTCCAAGTGGAATATTTCCAGTTGCAACGAACCCATTTGGACTCAAGACAATCCAAAGGTAACCAATAGCGAACATCAAGATGCCATGGATGCCGGCTTGAGTTAATTCAAGATAGGTCCCCGACATCCAATGTCCATCGGATTTATCCATTTCATGCACCGTAAAGGGCTACTATGCCCCTATCTTCAAGCGAGAAAATAATCTGATTTAACCGAATTCCCGTATCTTGGTATAATCGATGTCAATTACTTTCATGATTTTCTAGGCTTTCACACAGAACAGCAATTGCAGAAATAGTTGATTCACTGAGATAGTGTTCGATTCCCTCAGTTTCAAAATGAGCGGTTTCATCATCAGTACCAAGATGTTTCAGGAATCTCACCAGAATCCCATGTCGCTTGCGCATCCAATACGCATGTTCTCGACCTTTGAGGCTAAGGTTGACAGCACGGTAAGGCTCTCTGTGTAACCAACCGTCATCTGTCATTCTAGCGAGCATTTTTGCCACTGTAGGCCGGGATACTGAGAGATGGTTTGCGATGTCTGAAACCCGGGCGGCTCCATCTCGATCCTCTAGTTCAAGGATGACTTCTAGAAAGTCCTCAATCCGGGCACTAATTCTCTCGCTCCGAGAGTTTTGGTCCCGAGTATGTGCTGAACGAAGGCCGGCTAGCCGTTCAGTAGTTTCATTGGTAGACAAATGACTCCCTCATGCCTCATTTTTTGCTTTCATCCAAGCCCAAGTTCTCTGAATCCCGTCCAAAAGGGGCAAAGTGGCCTCCCAACCAAGGGCCTCCTTTGCATCGGTACAATCTGGTAATCTTCGTTCCGAATCACCTGCATATCCTTCAACCTCAATTGGTGAAATTTCGGTTCCCGTTACTTCCCTACATATTTCCGCAAGTTCTCGAATAGTAATTTCTTCAGTTGACCCTAGATTGAAAGCTCGTCCTATGAGATTTGAACCATCTATACCCTGATCGAGCTCTCCAGCAGATCGAATGCCTCGAATCATATCCTCAACCCATGTGAAACAGCGGGTTTGCTCCCCTGTTCCGTGGATTTGGATGGGTTCTTCTGCTAGGCAGCGTTCCAACATCATGGATACAGCTTGTCCATGAGAATCTCCAGGAAGTCGTGGGCCATAGGAATTGAATGGGCGAACGATACGTGCATCAAGTGAATGTGTTTTCACAGCGTGCTGAATTAATAATTCACCGAGGTACTTTGAGGCACCATAGGAATGTCGTTGATGAACAGAACTTGATGCGAACTGCGAATCGGAGTTAGATGAAATGGGCATATTTTGCTGGTCTCCAAATGCCTCAGGACTACTCGTGAAGACAAATCGTGCGCCGTTGGTCACGGCGAAATCGAGAGCCGTATGTAATGTAGAGAGATTGACTCTTGCCACGAGATCGGGTCGCTCATTGAACCATCGTGTGCCATTAATTGCTGCGAGATGGTAAACCACATCGACACTTCCATTCAATCGTTTCAATGCGGTTTCATAGGATTCAGCGAGAGCCCCATCCTTCATTACAAGATGGAATGGGACTCCGATCTCTGCAGCAGATGATTTGCAGGACTCAAGATTTCTTTTCCTCCCTCTGAACATGTCATCGATAGCACAGACTTCGTGAAAATCGACTAGCAGCGACTCACAAAGGTGACTTCCAAGAAAGCCGGCTCCTCCTGTCACGAGAACTCGCATGCTCTTCAGATGGGGCCTCCCCGTATGGGCTTCACCCTCAAATCAGGATGTTGTTCTCTCAAGGATTTCGAGATCAACCACCCCACCCTGTAGGCTCAATCGTACGCGATCTCCTGTATTCACTTCCATGCATGGGTCGTCATCAAATCCAGTTGCGTAGGGGACCCCAAGCAGGCTTGCTGCTGGCATTGAGAGCGGGCAGACATCACGATTTACGATGGCTTTCGGACCCTTTCCAGTATACATCAAGCCCATGAGCACATAGGGTGCGACAGTGGATCCCGAACCCTTTGGATAGACCAGAATCGAATTTTCAATCGCTATCCCATCTAAAGGATGACCAGGGTCTTCGATTACACCAGTATCGCGGTTGACATATCCGAGATAGGTAATCGGTACATCAGTTACTATGGCGGCCCCTTCAACCATCCATTCAGTTTGACTTGGTAAGCTCGCACCTTTCATCGAGCATAATCCAGATTGGTGTGTTTTCGCGCTAGGCATCGATCCGTGCGGTTTTGCATCCAGTTTAGGGCGTTCTCCCTGTACACGTATTGGGTCAAATGCGACTGCGACGCATTCTTCGATTCGAGCTACACTCGTTGGCATTCGATTTAGACCACTTGTCAGGTAATGCTCGGCCTTCAACGAATTTGTCAACAGGTGATTGTATTTTGTTCGATTGTAGGGGGTGACTTCGGGACATGTATCTTTCAAGATTAGTGCCCCGGCCTCTTCTAGGACGTCAATAGTTCCGTCAGCTTTCAAAATCCCGTGATTGTGTCCTGAGGTGAAAACCCAGAGGCGTTGTTCTGGGATACGATGTCCAAGTTCCATCCATGTGCGTACTGCCGCTGCAGTAGCACGTACTTCTCCGATGCTGGCTTGCGGACATCCAATTACAACTAGATCGACCTGACCCTTTGGTGCGAGTTCAGCATAACTGGAATCAAGATGTTCACCAGTAAACGTCAACGTATCTTGGATGTTGGTTAAATCAGCATCATCATCGTTCAATAAAAGCATTGGACAACCATGGTTAGCAGCTGCTGCTGTTAGGGCTTTCCGCAT
>MDTD01045925.1_pt1 | contig 11985 bp, 9 predicted proteins | sample 811221 | NCBI WGS metagenome assembly MDTD01 (sample SAMN05326646, study PRJNA326480) | marine metagenome | isolation source: seawater | place: Pacific Ocean: South West | collected 2011 | reverse complement strand
GTACAGGTATGTAGTGCACTTGTAAATTAATTCCTCGACTTCTCATTTCATTAAAAAAATCAGCCTTATTTAAAGTAATTTTATCAAAATCAATTTGTATTGGATAAATATGAAAAGCATGTCTGACTTTTTCTGAGATTTTTGGTAAAGTAATTACACTTATGTTATCAAAACTTTTTGTGTAATGGTTTACTACTTTTGTCCTTAAATCAATAAATCTATCCAACTTTTTTAATTGACTGGAACCTAATGCGCATTGAAAATCAGTAATACGATAATTATAACCCGGTTCATGCATTTCATAATACCAAGGACCATGGTTCTCTTCCATGAGACTGTCATCTTTTATCATGCCATGTGATCTAAGAATGCGAACCCTTTTATTAATTTTTGAATTATTTGTAAGAACCGCTCCACCCTCACCAGTTGTAATATGTTTAACTGGATGATAGCTTTGAGTTACTAGATCAGCTTTTTCAACAGCATATTGTTTACTGTCATAATAAGACGCTCCCATAGCATGACAATTATCATTCACTAATTGAATATTGTAATTATCAGCAATTTCTCTGAGATTATTCCAATCACATGGATGCCCCGCATAATCTACCCCTATCACAGCTTTCACTTTTTTACCTTTTGCAATATAATCTTTTATTTTTAATTCTAACTTTTCAACGTCAATAGTATATGACTCAGGATGAATATCAACGAAGTCTGGTGTTGCACCTACATAGTAAATACAATTAACGGACGCTAAAAAAGTGATTGGTGTAGTTAAAATGATATCTCCTTTTGACCAGCCAAGAGCAATAGCTGCTAAGTGAAGTGCAGCTGTTCCATTAGATACAGCGCAAGCATACTTTGAGCCGAAATAATCACATAAATCTTTTTCAAAAAGGTCGATAGCTGGCCCTTGAGTCAACCAATCTCCATTAAGAACATCGATAATTGCTTCGATGTCATCTTTTTCTATAGTTTGTTTTCCGTATGATATCATAAATTTTTTTCAATTAATTCTTTAAGCTTTTTTACTGATAAAAATTCTGTGTTTGTTCCGCTATCGTATGAAAAACCAAAGTCGGTAAATTTTCCTAAATCATTATCATTGTATTTTTTAAATTTTTCAATATCCCAAAGAGGATTCGAAGGAAGAACAACATAATAATTTTTAAATTCGACGGTATTTAAAGAGTCTGTAGCAGTTATCATTTCTTCATGAAGTTTTTCACCAGGCCTAATACCAGCAATCTTTATATCACAATCTGGAGCTATTGCTTTTGCAACATCCAAAATTCTATAGCTTGGTATTTTAGGAACAAAAATCTCGCCACCCCACATTTTCTTTAAACTTGATAAAACAAAATCAACACCCTCATTTAGGGTAATATTAAATCTCGTCATTCTTTCATCTGTTATTGGGAGAAAGCCACTCCTTTTTTGCTTTTGAAAAAAGGGAATTACAGAACCCCTGCTACCCATAACATTTCCATACCTAACTACAGAAAATTTAATATCTCGTTCACCTTTAAAATTGTTTGCCGCTACAAATAACTTATCAGAAGTAAGCTTTGTTGCTCCGTATAAATTTATAGGCGCTGCGGCTTTATCTGTACTGAGGGCAATTACCTTTTCAGCACCCTGTGACATTGCCGCATCTATGACATTTTGGGCTCCAATAACGTTTGTTTTTACGGCTTCAAATGGGTTGTACTCAGCAGCTGGTACCTGTTTTAATGCGGCTGCGTGAATTATAATATTTACCCCCTCCATCGCTCTTTTTAATCTGCTGTAATCTCTAACATCACCGATAAAGTATCTCATTCTATCATTATCAATCATCGATTGTTGCATCTCAAACTGCTTTAACTCATCCCTACTGTAAACTATTATTTTTTCTGGATTACCATTTTTTAAAACTGTATTTATAAATTTTTTTCCAAAAGAGCCTGTTCCACCAGTAACGAGAATTGATTTATTTTTAAACATAATAATTTTATCTTGTAGTAATTTCTTAGATTACTTTAACAAGTTTCCTTTCTTATCTAATTTGCCAACGACCCTGCCTGGATTACCAACAACTAACGAAAAAGGTGGAACATCTTTAGTTACGACTGCGCCAGACCCAATTAAAGCATATTCGCCAATAGTTACTCCACAGACTATTGTTGCATTTGCGCCAATACTTGCAGACTTCTTAACAAGTGTTTTCTCATAATGCTCTGCTCCTCTTTGGGGGAACTCAGACCGCGGTACTTTAATATTGGTAAATACCATTGATGGGCCACAAAAAACGTAATCCTGAAGCTCAACACCCTCATAAACCGATACATTATTCTGTATTTTGACGTGATTTCCAATAGTAACATTATTTCCAATGTTAACATTTTGACCTATAGAACATTTTTTACCTATCGTGGATCCGCTTTGAACATGAGAAAAGTGCCAAATTTTTGTTTTTTCGCCAATAGCGACATCTTCATCAATATAAGATGATTCATGCACAAAGTATTTATTTTTGAATTTCATTTAAATTACTGCATAATTTTTTATTTAATTTGCTTGTTTGCTTCTAATAAAATTTTTGTAACATCTATAGCATGCTTACCATCGGACCTGTTGATCACTTTAGATCCTATTTGATTTACAAAGTATTTTAATTCTTCTGTTAGTGGTTTTTTTTTATCATAAAATATTTCTTTATAATCATTGTCGATATAGTTAGGGTTCCCATTATTGATTTCAACTTTTTTATCAAAAAATTTCAAAGGGCTTCCTTGTTCAGAATCTTCAAAAGTAAGCATACCATGGCTACCAATTACAACAAGTCGGTGTTCCTTGAAGGGGTGTAACCAACTTAAGAAAATATGCCCTGAAATTTTGTTTTTATAAGATAAGTTAATAGTGACATTGTCATGTATATTTTTTTGCAAAAAAATAGTTCCTTTTGCATCAATACTTTCAGGATAATCATCGAGTAAATACTGGAAGATAGATACATCGTGTGGACCAAGACTCCACAAGACGTTCTCAAAAGTTCTTACTTTGCCAAAGTTTATTCTGTTGCTGTAAATGTAATGAATGGTTCCAATTTTTTTTTCACAAATAAGTTGTTTCATTTTTTGAATAGCAGGATGAAAAAGCATTAAATGTCCAACCATTATGTTTGCAGAAAATTCGTTTGACAAACTAATGAGTTTTTCTGCCTCTCCTTTTTGTGTGGCAAATGGTTTTTCAATCAAAACACTCTTCCCTTTTTTCAATATTTTTTCTGCAATAGAAAAGTGTGTTTCAGCTGGTGTTGCTATAGTATACCCTAAAAAGTCAGATTGTTCTAAAGCATCGTCAATGCATTTAAAAGTTGAAATTTCAGGAAATTTTCTTGAGTAATAGCTTAACCGCTCATGACTAGGATCAACAATTCCACCCAAAAAACCCATATCACTAAGCGTATTTATATGATTTCCACCCCAATAACCAGAGCCAACAACACAAACTTTATGAAGCATTTTTTAACACTTTCAATATTTTATCTTGATCTGATTTTTCTAAGTATGGATGCATTGGTATTGAAAAAATTCTTTCTGCAATTTTCTCAGAAATAGGAAAATCACCTTTTTTATATCCAAGAAAATTAAAGACTTTTTGCATATGTAATGGGGTTGGATAATAAATCATTGCGGGAATATTTTTAGACTTTAATTTATTTAAAATAACATCTCTATGCGTGCCTGACTCTGCTAAAATAGAAAATTGCGCCCATGAAGATTGGTATTTTTTTGGTACAAACGGAGCAATTAAACTTGATGGTAGCAAAGTACTATAGTACTTTGCAAATTGATTTCTGGATTCTATTTCATTCGGAAATATTTTGATTTTTTCTAACAAAACAGCAGCTTGCATTGTGTCAAGTCTTCCATTAATGCCAAGTCTAACATTATCATATTTATTTTCACCACCACCATGAACTCGTATAGAGCGCATAATATCAGCTAATTCATCATCATCTGTGAAAATTGCGCCACCATCCCCATAACACCCTAACGGCTTGGCAGGAAAAAATGATGTTGCTGCTACATTGCAAAAAGACCCTGCTTTTTTATTTTTAATACTACCTCCGAAGCCCTGCGCTGCATCTTCAAGCATAAAAAGATTGAATTTTTTTGCCTCTTTTTCTAATAATCTATAGCGCGCTGGTAATCCAAAAAGGTCCACAGGTATTATGGCCTTTGGCTTTAGTCCTTTTTTCAAAGCCTCTTCAACTCCATTGGAAATTTGTGCGGGATCTATATTAAAAGTTTTTGCATAAATATCAACGAAAACTGGTGTTGCACCTAAAAGAGAGATAACTTCACCTGTAGCGATATAAGTAAATGGCGTTGTGATAATAGCATCACCGGGACCAACTCCTTTGGCCATGAGTGGAATAAGGAGTGCGTCAGTTCCTGAAGAGCATGATATAGCATTTCGTACATTTACAAATTCGGAAAGTTTTCTTTCTAGCTCAGCAACTTCAGGGCCCATTATATACTTACCATGGTTTAAGATGGTTTGAAATCTTTCTTCAAGAGGCTTTCTAATGATGCTAAGTTGTTTTTTTAAATCAATAAAATCCATTAGGCTTTAACAACTTTTTCAATTGATGAATCAAAACGACCTCTTGTATCGATTATCTTATATGAATACTTTTGGATTAAGTCATAATCAAAATCATCATGATCGGTTACTAATATTACCAAATCGAAATCTTTAAGTGTTTTACTATCAATTTTTTTTGATTGAATTTTTAAGTTATGCTTCCTTGTTATAGGAATGCTTTCAAAAAATGGATCACTAAATTCTGCTTGAGCCCCTTTTTCTATAAGTAAATCTAAAATTTTTAATGAAGGAGACTCTCTCAAATCATCAACATTTTTCTTATATGACAATCCCAAAATAAGTATTTTGCTATTACTAACAGACTTCCTATCTATATTAAGAACTTCGCTTGCTTTTTGAACAACATAATTTGGCATTTGTGCATTAATCTCTCCGGCAAGTTCAATAAAACGTGTGTTTACTCCTAGCTCTTTAGCCTTCCAAGTCAGGTAGAAGGGATCAATTGGTATGCAATGACCACCAAGCCCTGGACCAGGATAATAAGGAGTAAACCCAAATGGTTTCGTTGATGCAGCGTTTATTACATCATAAATATCAATATTCATTTTGTCAGCTACAATTTTTAACTCATTTACAAGACCAATATTAACAGCACGATGTATATTCTCAAGAATTTTTGTCATTTCTGCAACCCTTGTAGAGCTGACGGGTACAGTTTCGTCCACAATTCTCTCGTATAGGTTATGAGTGATTTCTAAACATTTTTTCGTATGACCACTAACAACTTTTGGAATTGTCTTAGTTGTATATCTTTCATTACCAGGGTCTTCGCGCTCTGGTGAATATCCTACAAAGAAATTACTGCCTACAGTGAACTTTTGGGATAATTGTTTTGATTGATTGCTAATATTGATATTTTCAATAAAAGGAACAATTATTTCATCCGTTGTTCCTGGGTAAGTTGTACTTTCAAGAATCAATAGTTGTTCAAAAGTTAGGCTGTCTTTTATCAACTCTAATGTGTTATGTACATAGCTTAAATCTGGTTCATTGTGAACTCCAAGGGGGGTGGGTACGCAAATTATGATAACATTTACATTTTTAATTTTTTCAAAATTTGTAGTAGCTATGAAGCCAGTTGATAACATTGTATCTATTTTAGTATTACTTATGTGTTTTATATATGATTTCCCGTTATTTAGGTCATCAACTTTTTTAGTCTCAATGTCAAAACCCCAAACTTGAAATCTTTCCTCTGAAAATCTTAAAGCTAGTGGTAAACCCACATAACCCAAACCTATAATGCCAACGGTTAGTCGATTGTTTTCAGTTTGCGAAAAAATAAAATTTTCATTCATTAGGATTTAATTTGTTTTCTTAGAGAAATAGAAATATGTGAAAATTGTTAAAAATAAAACTATTACATAAAGAGCATTAATCATCATCAAAGTAGAAGAATATCTTCCAAAATATACAGGATTAGTTGATTGGTGACCTAAATAATATGGAAGTCCGATAATTAGTACAATGCTAATTACACCGGAAATGCGACGATCTACAATAAAGTCTTTTACTTTCTTTTTAAAAAAGTTTTTAACTCTTCGAAGTTTTCTTCGTTCATCAATATCGCTTTGTTGATTGACATAAGCTCTAACGAAACCTAATACAATTCCTAATCCCAGCCCCAATACTAATGAAACTAAAACACTTAACTTAACATTTCGATTGCTTGGACCTAATGGCATCTGTGGCGTATCTAGTATCCTAATTACTGAGGCCTCCTGTATTTCTTCAATCTTTGCAAGCTCAAGCTGTTGTTTTAACGTTAAGTAAATTCCTTTTTGAATTTCTACATCTCTCTCAAACCGTTCTTGCTGCAACTGGAGAGATGGTGAGGATATTTGTCTATTTTGCTCATTAAAAGCTTTTAAAGCCTGTTCCGAAAACTCTAATTCCTCTCTCACATTAGCTATTCTTTGTTCAATAAAGTCGGTTTTTTCATTTACCGATTTACTTTTAAAAAATCTGTTTAAGTCCTCAAGTTCAGTTAATACTACTTCAGCAAGCTGTTTAGCAAATTGTGGGTCATTAGCTGTTACAGATAAAACGCTAAAACTGCTAGAGGGTGATTTTTCTAGCTCAATCATAGCATCAAGACCGCCTCGCGCTTGAGTAACCAGAGTGTCTTTACCTGATGGTGCTACGCCATTTCCATATGTAAGTATTGCTAGTAACGGGAGGACTTTTCCATGCTCCTTACTGTAAAATTCTTTATCTAAAATTTTTTCTGCTAGCGCCCTGCTTTTTAAAAGTTCAGGTACAAGAGATGGGTTTGAAAGATCAACAGTTGCTCCAGATGGAACATTGACGCCGAACTGAGATACGAGCCCAGCTAAACCGCCTATATTGTCAGATTTATTCTTGGGTAATAAAACTTTAGCTGAGCTTACGAATAAAGGTTCTATTATAAATTGATTGTATGTAAAACCTATAAAAACTGATATGAACATTGTTAAAACTATTACTTTTAACTGTTCTGCTAATGTCAATAAAATATCTGATAAAAAAATTGATGTGTTTTCTGTAGTATTTTGCTTAGGCGAAACAGATACAATATCTTCTATAGTTGTAGAATCATATTCACTTTTTTGAAATTGCTTTAACTTTAATACTATGTGATAAGGAACCTGATTTCTTGCTTTCCAGTTCGAAACAGCTTGCGGTGTTGCGTTAAGCGCGCGAGCTATGTCCGCCAAAGTTAAAATACCATTAGCGCTCATGATTTTTTCTAGCTCAAAAAAATTCATTTTTATAATATTAAACTATGTACCAGAAGAAATTTGTTGATACAATACAAAAATAGTTACTAAAGAAGAAAGCAGGGATGCTGTGGTTGTGGCAAATTCGTTTATATCAAATGTTGAAATATCGGCTTTTCGATAGACAACTATAGTGGACCCATCTGAAATATTTACATATCGTAAAAAGCGCTTAGGTTTTGTTATACCATTTGGCATAACTACAACCACATTATTTTTATCTCCATAATTATTTACGCCTCCAGCAGATCCTATATAATAACCTACAGATTTTCCTTCTTGGTATTCTACTAGACCGGGGTTATATATTTCTCCTGTAACAAAAACCGATCCAGTTCTTGCTCTAACTACGATTGAATCTCCAGGCATCAGGTTAACATCCATGCCTTTCCATCCTAGTCTTATTTTACTTAATTCTTCTTTTTCGTCATTATATTCATCGCGAGAAAATTCGATATTTTGAATTTGATCTAATATTTCGTTTTTAGGCGGTTCATCAAAATAATTTTTATCACGATATATAGCTATGCCATTTTCTAGGGCTAGATCTGTTAATCCGCCAGACCTTCTGAGTATGCTTTTTAGGGTTTCGTTATTACTTAAGAGCGGATAGTCACCAGGTATTTTTACTTCTCCAGAGACCTTTATATTTGAACGCTCATGATAATTTGAATTAGCATGCACCACTACTTTATCAAGGTTTTGCAAACTATAATCAATACTACCACTTGACTCTAATAATTCATTTAAATTTACATTGATAATATCTTCAAATTTATTTGACGGGTTCCTTCTTATTATTTCTGCTTGCAAACTATATACAGACTTAAAAAAAGTAGTATCTTCAAAACCGCTTCCTAAATCTAAAAGCTTTGATAATTTCATACCTTCAAAGTAATTATAAAAACCTGGTGCTTTAACCTGACCTATTAGTTGAACGGTTTTTTCCTCATCGTGCAGCTTTTGAACAATGATTTTATCTCCATTTCTTGCTGAAATTAATTTGGATTCTTGTAATTCAAGATAAATGTTCTGTTTAGACAAATTATTACTGTTCTTTTTAGGAACGGGTTTTCTTTCTAGACTTAATATGTTTGAGGCTTCGGGCTTTAATCCTCCTGCGTATTGAACAATATCAAAGATAGACTCCTTTAAATCGGATTCATATATACCTGGTCTGTAAACTGCGCTATCAATAAAAACGGAATTATTTCTAATTGGTACAACAACTACATCTTGGTCTCTTAGCTGTGTAATGCCAGATATTTCACCAGAAAAAAAATAGTCATATAAATCTATATCGGATACTGCCTCTCCATTTCTATTTATTTTTATATTGCGCAAAGTGCCTGTTGTATCAATACCTCCAGCTTGAATAAGCCCGGTAACAACTGTGGAAAATGGATGAATAGGGTAAATTCCTGGAAATTGAACTTCTCCAACAAAACTAACGTTTATAGATCTAAGTTTACCAAGTGAAATATCAATATATGTAGTAGGATTTCTTCCTTTTAAGGTTGCATAAACTTTTCCAAATTGTATACTTAGATAATTAACCGCATCTTTCATTGTTTTGCCAGATAAATTCAATAATCCCACTTTTTCATCATAAATGGTGCCTTCTCTACTAATTGTGTATGATTGTCTTAACTGAGTTGCGCCCCATAGCGAAATTACGAGTTCATCTCCAGCGCCCAGTATATAGTTAGATGGTGTAGGGAGATTTTCCCAGAAAGAAACGGTATCTCTTTTTGTAAAAAAGTCATAGCCATAATAATTGCTTTTTGAATCTATATTTTCTTTTGGTAAATATCTTATCACTTGGGCACGAGTTGGTATATCCCTAGATGGAAGCTGATTATTATCGTTAACAATCGGCAGTCTTTGCATATCTTTCTCAATTAATTTTTCATATTCTGACTTCATTTTGCCCATTTCCTGTAATGACTGGGAAAACAGAGATGAAAAACTTAATAATGACACAATGATCATTAAATGATAAATTCTAGTGATTATAGCCATATCCTTAATATATTTTTCTATTGTTTATAATTGTTAGCTTATTGATTACAAAAACTATATATTTTGTGAATAAATATAAACAATAATACACTTATTCGATAGTATTATTAATAAATAATACACTTAATGTGTATATTAATTTTAGTTAAAAATAAATAGTATGAAAATCATAATCACAGGCGGTTGCGGGTTCATTGGAAGTAATTTTATTCGTAAACAAATAAATGAGACTGAAAATATAATTGCTAATATCGATAGCCTCACTTACGCAGGAAATAACCAAAATCTGTCCAAAGTTGATGAAAATTCAAGATATAGTTTTTACAAAGGCGAAATAACGAATAGTGTCTTCGTTGATTTAGTTTTTAAAGAATTTAATCCTGATGCAATAATACATTTTGCTGCAGAATCACACGTTGATAAATCTATAGAAAATCCGTTGAAATTCGTCGAGACAAATGTTCTAGGTACAGGCATACTTTTAAATACTAGTCTAAACTATTGGAAGTCAAAATTTAATGGAAATCCTAATGCATTTAAATTCATACATGTTAGTACAGATGAGGTTTTTGGATCATTAGGTAAAACTGGTTTTTTTGATGAAAAGTCACCATATAAGCCCAATTCACCCTATTCTGCCTCAAAAGCAGCATCAGATCATTTGGTAAGAGCTTGGAATAAAACATATGATATTCCAGCAATATTAACAAATTGCTCGAATAACTATGGGCCGTATCAATATCCTGAGAAGTTAATACCTCTTATGATAACAAATTGCTTAGAGGGGAAAAATCTTCCAGTTTATGGTAGTGGACAAAATATAAGAGACTGGATTTATGTTGACGACCATTGTGATGCTTTGAATACTGTTCTAAGCGACGGCATAATAGGAGAATCTTATAACATTGGTGGAAACAATGAGATTGATAATTTGAGTTTAGTCAAATATATATGCGACTTGCTAGACAGTAGAAAACCTCGACCAAATGGAAAAAAATACAAGGAACTTATAACATTTGTCAATGATAGAGCGGGTCATGATTTTCGATATGCTATAAACTCGTCTAAAATAAACAATGAATTGCAATGGTCACCAAAGGAATCGTTTGAAACGGGCATTCTTAAAACTATTGATTGGTACATAAATAATGATAAATGGTGGAAAAAATTAAAAAAATAAACCGAAAAAAATGAAAATATTAGTTACAGGTTCATCGGGATTTATAGGATATCATTTAACTAAATCCCTTCTCCACGATGGAAATATAGTTTGTGGTCTTGATAGTATGAATAATTATTATGACATAAAGCTTAAAAGAGAGCGATTGAAAAATTTGACCAAATATGATGGTTTTAATTTTAGTGAACTAAACTTGGCAGATGGCATTGGTCTTGAAAAAAAATTTAAAACATTTTCCCCTGAAATTGTAGTTAACCTTGCTGCACAGGCTGGTGTAAGACACAGCATTCATAATCCAATGGATTATTTAGATTCTAACCTAGTTGCATTTATGAACGTTTTAGATATTTGTAAAAAATTAGAAGTAAAGGGCCTAATATATGCCTCAAGCTCTTCAGTATACGGAGGCAATACTAAAATACCTTTCGATGTTAGCGATAAAACTGATAATCCTTTATCGCTATATGCAGCAACAAAAAAATCAAATGAACTTTTGGCGAATTCATATAATCGTGTTCACAATTTAAACGTAACCGGGTTAAGATTTTTTACAGTTTATGGACCTTGGGGAAGACCAGATATGGCATATTTTTCCTTTACAAGAAATATTATAAAAAATATACCAATAGATGTTTTTAACGAAGGCAGAATGCAAAGAGATTTCACATACATTGACGATATAATCTTGGGTATAAAGTCAGCAATTAACAAAAATTACTCTTGTGAAATTTTTAATTTAGGAAATAACCAGCCCGTTGAATTAATGAAATTTATTTCTATTTTAGAAAATGAAATTGGTAAAAAAGCTAAAATAAATTATCAGCCAATGCAAACTGGTGATGTAAAAACAACTTACGCAAATATTGACCATTCTATAAAAAAACTAGATTACAAACCTAAAACTTCAATTGAAGATGGTCTTAAAAACTTTATAGGTTGGTATAAATCATTTTATAGAAACAAAAATAATTAACTATAAGTTTGTATTTTGAATAAGCAAAATGTTTTTAACGAACTAGTCCTTCTTCGACACGGTCAAAGTATTTGGAATTTGAAAAATAAATTTACAGGATGGACTGATGTCAGGTTGACTAAAAAAGGTATTTTAGAAGCAAAAGATGCAGGAAAAATCTTATTAAAAAATAATTTTTATTTCGATTATATATTTACATCTTTCTTAATAAGATCAAAAGAGACGATGAGGATTTGTGTTGATCAGTTAAACCGTAAACCATTAAGTATTTTTTCTAGCTGGCGATTAAATGAACGTCACTATGGAGCTCTTCAAGGCCTAAATAAGTCAGATACAGCAAAAAAATTTGGGGATGATCAAGTGCACATCTGGAGGAGAAGTTATGATATTGC
>MDTD01181695.1_pt1 | contig 11986 bp, 9 predicted proteins | sample 811221 | NCBI WGS metagenome assembly MDTD01 (sample SAMN05326646, study PRJNA326480) | marine metagenome | isolation source: seawater | place: Pacific Ocean: South West | collected 2011 | reverse complement strand
GCAGGCGCCTGCCGCAGCACCCGCACCGGCGCTGCCGCCGTTCTGGCCGCCGGCGCCCTTGCGCTCGGCGCGGCCTGGGTCCTGCCGGCGGCCCTGCAGCCGGCCCGCGCCGCGGCTGAGGCCGCCGCGGCGGAGCTGCTTGTCCCGACGCCGCGGCCACGCCCCTATGCCGGCACGCCGCGGGCCAGGCCGTTCGCCGTCGCCCTGGCCCTGCCGGAACCACGGCCGACCACAGTGCAGCCGGAAGCCCCGCGTGCCAGGCCGCTGGAGTTCAGTGCGGCCACGCCGCGCCCGGCGCCGCGCGGGCATGTGGACCTGCCGGCCGCACGGCCACTGCCGGCACCGGATCCGGCAGCCCCGGATCCGGTGAATATGGGCGGAGAGCGGGCGTCGGATGCCGGGCCTGAGGTCGCGACCGGCCGCCTGGGCACCGCCTGGGACGCGGCTATGGATCGCCCGATGGTGCTGGAAACAGAGGACCTGGCCGGCATCGCGCCGTCGGCGGGCACGCCGCATCGGGCAACGCCGGCCGCCGACGCACCGGAAATCAGCTTCTCCGAGGCGGCCGAGCATGACGAGATGGCGGCCCTGCTGCAGAAGGCGAAGCCGCAGGCGCAGACCGTCGATATTGCGATGGCCGCCAACCCACTGCCCCTGCCGGCCCCGACGGCGGAGGCATTGCAGGAAACCAGCTGGACCGACCCGACCGCCGGCATCGCCCGGATGGCGGTGCCGGAGCCCAGGCCGCGACCGGCGACCATCTTCCCCTCCGCGCTGCTCCGGGCGCCGGTCGCCCCGGCACCGGCGGCCGACAACCTGAACGTCCTGACGGAGCAGGATGCGGCGCTCTACGCCCGCGCCTTCGACCTGCAGGCGGAAGGGCGCTGGGCAGAGGCCGACAAGACGATCAGGCGGATCCAGGACCGGATGCTGATGGGGCATCTGCAGGAACAGCGGCTGATGCATCCGACGGCCTACCGGGCGAAGTTCACGGAGCTGCAGGCCTGGATGCGCGCCTATGCCGACCATCCGGATGCCGACCGGGTCCATCGCCTAGCGCAGCAGCGCCGGCCGGCCGGCGCCGACCTGCCGGCACCGCGCGCGGCGGACCTGGCGATCCTCGATGCCGCCCTGGCACAGCGCGGCGACAGCGCCGGCGCGACCGCCGCCCCTGCCAAGTCGGGGACTGCCCGCCGCGGCAGCCTGTCCGCGGTGCGCAAGGCCTACTATTCCGGACGCTACGGCCGGGCACTGGAAGTGGCGGGCGAACTGGCGCGCAGCCACGGCGCCCGGCAGCCCGGCGCCGCCTGGTATGCGGGGCTGTCGGCCTGGCGGCTGCAGCGCTACGCGGAAGCGGCCCGGCATTTCGCCGCCCTCGCCGCGTTCGAGACCGCCGGTCCCTGGGAGCGCGCGGCCGGCGGCTATTGGGCCGCCCGCGCCTATCTGACCCTGGGCCAGCCGGCGGCGGCGATCCATTCGCTGCAGCAGGCGGCCGAATATTCCCGCACCTTCTATGGCCTGTTGGCGGCCCGCCGCCTGGGCCTGGACCCGGTGTTCGGCTGGACCAAGCTCTCCGACGACGAGAACCTGGTGAACGCGCTGTTCGCGGTCCCGGCGGTGAAGCGCGCCCTCGCCCTGGCGCAGACCGGCCAGCGCGACCGCGCCCGGGCGGAGCTGCGGCTGTTGATGGACGCGCGCCGCCAGGCCCGCGACGGCGTCTTCCTGCCGATGCTGACCGCGCTGCTGGGGCTGACCGGCGACGCGCAGACCGCCTATCGCATGGCACGGCTGTGGCACGACAAGACCGGCGAGCATATCGACCCGGCCATGTATCCGGAGGTGCCCTGGCAGCCGCATGGCGGCTTCACCTTCGACCGTGCGCTGATCTATGCCTTCGTGCGCAAGGAGAGCCGCTTCGACCCGGTCGCGAAGAGCCCGGCCGGCGCCCGCGGCCTGATGCAGCTGATGCCGGCCACCGCCCGCTTCGTGAACGGCGGCAGCCGCAATCTCAGCCGGATCCTCAACGACCCGGCCGGCAATCTGGAGCTCGGGCAGCGCTATATCCGCCATCTGGAGCGCGATGTCGGCCTGGGCTCCGACCTGATCCGGATCGCCATCGCCTACAATGCCGGCCCCGGCAACCTGGAGAAATGGGACCGCCAGGCCGATCATGGCGGCGATCCGCTGCTGCTGATCGAAAGCCTGCCCTCGGCGGAGACCCGCGACTTCGTGGAGCGGATCCTTGCCAATCTCTGGGTCTATCGCGCGCGGCTGGGACAACCCTCGCCTTCGCTCGACGATCTGGCCGGTGGCGCCTGGCCGCGCTATGTGCCTCTGGACGAGCGGTCCAAGAAGACCGAGCTGAGCAGGGGCAAGACCAGGAATGCCGGATGATGTGAAAGGTGCCGACCCGGGCAACAAGCCGGGCGGCACGGCCGCGGCGGTGGGCGCCGCCGCCGGCAAGGCCGAGCGGCCGTTCATTCCCTGCAACATCGCCGTCCTGACGGTATCGGACAGCCGGACGGAGGAGACCGATACCTCCGGCGCCACCCTGGTGGCGCGGCTGACCGAGGCCGGGCACCGGCTGGCGGACCGCCGGATCCTGCCCGACGACCAGCCCGGGCTCGAGGCACAGCTGCGGCGCTGGATCGCCGATCCGGGGATCGACATCGTGATCGCTACCGGCGGCACCGGGGTGACCGGGCGCGACGTCACGCCGGAGGCCTTCGCCGCGGTCTGGGAGAAGGAGATCGCCGGCTTCGGCGAGCTGTTCCGGATGCTCAGCTACCAGAAGATCGGCACCTCCACGGTGCAGTCGCGGGCGACCGCCGGCGTCGCCGGCGGCACCTACCTGTTCGCCCTGCCCGGCTCCACCGGCGCCTGCAGGGACGGCTGGGACATGATCCTGAAGGACCAGCTGGACTACCGGCACAAGCCCTGCAACTTCGTGGAGCTGCTGCCGCGGCTGGAGGAGCATCAGCGCCGGAAATAGCGCCCGCCCGGCGGCGACCTGCCGGAATTTGTTCTTGAAATGTTCCAGACGCGCGATACACTCGCCGCATGAGCGAGATCGGCACCCATGTCAGGAAGGCGCAGCGCCGCGGCCGCGGCGCCGCCAGCAATGCCAGCGGCCGCTACGAGGCGGAGGAGCGGGTTCTGGTCGACGACGGCTGGGGCGATGGGAACCGGTCGGTCGAGAGCGGCGGCGCCTGCGGCCCGGACAGCGACGACCTGCCGCCACTGCGCACCCGGGTCGGCATCGATTCCAGCCGTACGATCATCGCCCGCAACCAGTCGCCGGACCTGAACTTCGACCGCTCGATCAATCCCTATCGGGGCTGCGAGCATGGCTGCATCTACTGCTTCGCCCGGCCCACCCATGCCTGGCTCGGCCTCTCCCCCGGCCTCGACTTCGAAAGCCGGCTGTTCGCCAAGCCGGAGGCGGCCAGCCTGCTGGAAAAGGAGTTGCGGCATCCCCGCTATGCCTGCCGGGTGATGGCGATGGGCACCAACACCGATCCCTATCAGCCGGTGGAGCGGGAGATGCGCCTGACCCGCAGCATCCTGGAGGTGCTGGCCCGCTTCCGGCATCCGCTGGGGATCGTCACGAAAAGTGCGCTGGTGACCCGCGACATCGACATCCTGGCGCAGATGGCGCAGCTGGACCTGGTGAAGGTCTATGTCTCGGTGACCACCCTGGACCGCGGCCTGGCCCGGGCGATGGAACCGCGGGCGGCAACCCCGCCGCGGCGGCTGGAGGCGATCGCGGCGCTGGCGCAGGCCGGCGTGCCGGTCGGGGTGATGGTGGCGCCGACCGTCCCCGGCCTCACCGATCATGAGATGGAGGCGATCCTGAAGGCCGCGCGCGAGGCCGGCGCCGACGAGGCCGGCTATATCGCCCTGCGCCTGCCGCTGGAGATCAAGGATCTGTGGGCGGAATGGCTGGCGGAAAACCGGCCCAACCATGCCCGCCGGGTGATGACCCTGCTGCGGCAGATGCGGGGCGGCCGCGACTATGACGCGGCCTTCGGCAGCCGGATGACCGGGACCGGGCCGATCGCCCAGGCCCTGGCCCGCCGATTCGAGCTGGCAAAGGCCCGCCTGGGCTTCCGCGAGGTGCCGCGCCGGCTCGACACCGGCCGCTTCAGGCCGCCGCCGAAGGCCGACGGCAGCGGCCAACTGGACTTCTTCGCCGGCCTGGCGCGATAACGGGTGCGATCCCTGTCCTGCTGACGGCATGCCGGTCCGGCAGCGACAGAATGGCTGCAGCGCGATGCCGACGGAGCACCATGCGCACCCTGTTCGACCTGGAAATCGTCTTCGACAGCCCGCAGGAAGGGATCTGCGGCGTCGATGAGGTCGGCCGCGGCCCGCTGGCCGGCCCGGTGGTCGCGGCGGCGGTCCTGCCCGATCCGAGGCAACCGATCGACGGCCTGGCGGACAGCAAGGTGCTGACCGCGGAGCAGCGCGAAGGCCTGGCGGGCGAGATCCGGGCGAAATGGATCATCGCCCTCGGCGCCGCAAGCCTGGCGGAGATCGAGCGGCGCAACATCCTGCATGCCAGCATGCTGGCCATGGAACGCGCGGTGGCCCGCCTGCCGCTGCCGCCGCGCCATGTCCTGGTCGACGGCAACCGCCTGCCCGTCCGGCTGCCCTGCCCGGCCACAGCGCTGGTGAAGGGCGATGCCCTGGCGCCCGCGATCTCCGCCGCCGCCATCGTGGCGAAGGTCGCCCGCGACCGGATGATGCAGCGGCTGGGCCTGCGCTATCCCGGCTATGGCTGGGAGACCAATGCCGGCTACGGCACCGCCGTCCATCGCGCCGCACTGGGCCGCCTGGGCGCGACCCCGCATCACCGGCGCAGCTTCGCCCCCGTGGCGGCACTGCTGGCGGGAGAGGCTGCGCCGCCGCACCATCCCGATGCGGTCGACGCAGAGATGAAGGACCGGACATGGCAGGGGAACCGGACAACGCCCGTGTGACGATCCGCCCGGCGTCCAACGGCGACCGGGCGGCGATCTGGCAGGTGCTGGCGCCGGTATTCGCCAGCGGCGAAACCTATCCCCTGCCCCGCGACATCGCGGCGGATGCGGCGCTGGCCTACTGGCTGGCACCTGCGCACGAGGTGTTCGTGGCCGAGGATGGCGGCACGATCCTGGGCACCTACTACATGAAGGCCAACCAGCCCGGCGCCGGCGACCATGTCGCCAATTGCGGCTATGTCACCGCCCCGGCGGCCGCCGGCCGCGGCATCGCCAGCGCGATGTGCCGGCATTCCCTGGACCATGCCGTCAGCCGCGGATTCCGAGCGATGCAGTTCAACTTCGTCGTCGCCACCAACGAGCGCGCGGTCCGGCTGTGGCAGCACCTGGGATTCGACATCGTCGGCCGCCTGCCGGGCGCCTTCCGCCATCCCGCCCGAGGCTTCGTCGACGCCCTGGTGATGTTCCGCACCCTGCCCTGAGACGGGGAGTCGGCGGACCGGAAGAACGAACCAGGAAAATGCGGTTTCCGCCTGCGGCAGCGGCTTCGCCGGCGCATCGGCCGGACTGCGCTGCATACAAGGTTCCGTTAAGGGGAGTCCCGCGGACTCAAGATATTGCGTTAAAACCTTGATTCCACGAAGATTCTTGACCGATTCCAGCCGGCCGGAGACGATTCGCTCCAGGAATGGACCGACGTGCCGGCCCCGTCGGGGCAGGCCAGAATGGCCCGAGGGGCCGGGGAACCCAGGCATGGCGAAACGAACCAGCGCGCCGATCGCGCCGGCGCTGCCGCTGGACGAGATTCTGGAAGGCGACTGCATCGAGCTGATGAATGCGCTGCCGGCCGGCTCGGTCGACATGATCTTCGCGGACCCGCCCTACAACCTGCAGCTCCAGGGCGAACTGCGCCGCCCGAACGAAAGCCGGGTCGACGGCGTCGACGACGACTGGGACCGCTTCGATTCCTTCGCCGCCTATGACGGCTTCAGCCGCGACTGGCTGCAGGCGGCACAGCGGGTGCTGAAGGACGACGGCACACTGTGGGTGATCGGCAGCTACCACAACATCTTCCGGGTCGGCGCCACCCTGCAGGACATCGGCTTCTGGATCCTGAACGACATCGTCTGGCGCAAGACCAACCCGATGCCGAACTTCCGCGGCAAGCGCTTCACCAATGCGCATGAGACCCTGGTCTGGTGCGCCAAGAGCGCGGCGGCCAAGCGCTACACCTTCAACTATGCCGCCACCAAGGCGATGAACGACGACCTGCAGATGCGCTCCGACTGGGTGATCCCGATCTGCTCCGGCCGCGAGCGGCTGAAGATCGACGGCAGCAAGGCGCATCCGACCCAGAAGCCGGAGGCCCTGCTGCACCGGGTGCTGGTCGCCTCCACCCGGCCCGGCGACGTGGTGCTGGACCCGTTCTTCGGCACCGGCACGACCGGTGCGGTCGCACGCCGGCTGCGGCGCCACTTCATCGGCATCGAGCAGGACCCGGTCTATGCCCGGCTGGCGCAGCGCCGCATCGAGGCGGTGGAGCCCGCGGCGGAAGACACGGTGGCCACCACCGAATCCCGCCGCGACGCGCCCCGCGTGCCGTTCGGCTGGCTGGTGGAGCGCGGGCTGATCCCGCCAGGCACGGTGCTGACCGACCAGCGCCGCCACCACCATGCCCGGGTGCGCGCCGACGGCACCCTGGTCGCGGCCGACATCACCGGCTCGATCCACCAGGTCGGCGCCCATCTGCTGGGCGCGCCGAGCTGCAACGGCTGGGCCTTCTGGCATGTCGAGGACCGCGGCAAGGCCGTGCCGATCGACCATTTCCGCCAGCAGCTGCGCGCGACCATGAACTGAGGGCCGGCCCTCAATCCTGCGCCGAGGCCAGCGCCGCGACCCGGTCCGCCAGGGCGGCATTGACCGCCTCGTAGGCGGGGCCGAAGGCATGCGACATCGTCCGCCGGCTGAAGGTCAGCGGGATCAGGCCGCTCATATCCTCGCCATGCTCCAGGCGGGTTCCCTCGCCCTCCGGGGCCAGGCGGAAGAAGTGGCGGCCGGTGAACATCACCGGGATCCGGCCGATCCAGGCCAGGGCTTTTCCGGGCACGCATTCGGTGATGGTCACTCTTATGTCGATCGTGGACCCGGCCCTGGCCGGGTTGCGGAAGGTCATCGGGATCCGTGCCCCCGGGGCAGCATGTCCGCTGGCCCGGATGTTCAGCGGGTTCCATTCGGCATAGCCGTCGAAATCCGCCAGCACCTCCCACACCCGCAGCGGCGGCGCCGCGATAAAGGCCTCTGTACGCACCTGCTTTGCCATCGACCCGTGCCTTCCCCTCGCCCCCGAACTGGGCGACCCCGAACTGGCCCTCCCTGAACCGGTCAGTCCTGGGACCCTGTCCCAAGCCTAACCCGGTCCCTGGCGCAGGCCCATGCCCTGCTTTGCCGGCAGGCCGCCGGCGGTCTCGGCGAACCGCGCCGCCTTGCGCATCACCGTGGGCAGCTGCGCCCAGGTCTCCGGTCCCGGGCGCAGCCAGAGGCTTCCGGCCGGGGGGGAAGCGGCCAGCGCCGCCTCATCCGCCGGCAGGTCGGCCAGCGCGACCGACAGGTCCAGCGCGAAGTGGGTGAAGACATGGCGGATCCCGCCTGGCAGCAGCAGCCAGTCCGCCGCCGCCGGCTGCCAGGCCATCGCCTCCGCCAGCGGCCAGGGCCGGCGTTCCTCCCATGGCGTGCCCGGCAGGCCCAGCATGCCGCCGAGCAGGCCTTTCGGCGGCCGCCGCTCCAGCAGCACCGCACCGTCGGACGGCCGCCGCAGCCAGAAGGCGATGCCGTGCCGCTGCGGCTTCGCCGCCTTCGCGGCACGCCGCGGCAGCTCCGCCGCAATGCCCGCGGCCCGTGCCCGGCACTGGCCCGACAGCGGGCAGAGCAGACAGTCCGGGCCGCGCGGCGTGCAGATCGTCGCACCCAGATCCATCATCGCCTGCGCGAAATCGCCCGGCCGCCGCCGCGGGGTGAGTTCGGCGGCACGCGCGCGCAGCCGCGGCTTGACCGCCGGCAGCGGATCGCCTTCCGCGAACAGGCGCGCCACCACCCGCTCCACATTGCCGTCGACCACGACCGCCGGCCGGTCGAAGGCGATGGCGGCGATCGCGGCGGCCGTATAGGGGCCGATCCCGGGCAGCGCGAGGAGCCCGGCCTCGTCATCGGGGAAACGGCCGCCATGCCGGCCGGCCACCTCCTGTGCGCAGAGGTGCAGGTTCCGCGCGCGGCTGTAATAGCCAAGCCCGGCCCAGGCGGCCAGCACCTCGTCCCGATCCGCGGCGGCAAGCGCCGCAACGTCGGGCCAGCGCTCCAGGAAGCCCCGGAAATAGGGGATCACGGCCGCCACGGTGGTCTGCTGCAGCATGATCTCGCTCAGCCAGACGGCATAGGGATCTGCCGCGGTGCTGCCGGGCGGCGCACGCCAGGGCAGGCTGCGGGCATGACGGTCGTACCAGCGCAGCAGCAGGTCCGGCACGGCGTCCGGATCGGGTGGCGGATCGTGTGTGGCGGCGCCGGTACCGGCGCCGCCGGAGGGGGAACGTTTGCGGGTCATCGGCGCTCGGCCCATGCTAGGATCCGGTCATGCCGGGCGGCCGGCATTGCCAGGGTGCCGCGCCGACAGCCGGTCGGCGGGCGCGAGGACATAGCATGAAACCGCCATCACCGCCCGCCGGTCCCCGCCGGCTGGGCCCGCTGATCACCAGGGTCGCCCGACGCTCCGCCGGACGGCGCGGCCTGCCCACGGCGGAGATCCTGACCAACTGGCGCAGCATCGTGGGCGCGGAACTGGCGCCCCTGACGGTGCCGATGCAGGTGACCTTTCCGCGCGGTGCCGGCGATGGCGGCACCCTGAAGCTGCGGGTCGCCGCCGGCTTCGGCCCGATCGTGGCACAGCAGGAGCCCAGGATCGTCGCCCGGCTGAACACCTATTTCGGCTATGGCGCCATTGCCCGGCTCCGGCTGGTCCAGGGCCCGCCGCTGACCTCAGCAGTCCTGGCAACCGCCCGGGACGAGTCCCCGGCCGGCCATGACAGCATTGCGGAATCCGGCGGAAATCCGCCCTGCGACTCCGCAAGCGACTCGGACCGTCTTCCTGCCCTGGAGCGCCTCCGGCGGGCCCTTGCGGCCCGTGGCCAGGGCCCTGCGGGGCGCCAGAAGGCATGAATCGGGCTGCCGGTCACGACTCCGTGGGCCGGGCGGATTTCTGCCTTTTTCCCGCCTAGACTGGCGCCGCAGACCGCCCGGCCGGGATCGGCCCGGCGATCGAGAATTGAAGGATACCCCCATGAGCCTCTACACTGCGCTTCCGTCACAGGCCCCAACATCTAGTGGTTCGGCTTTCGCAATGACCCAGATAGGACAATTCCTGACCGCCGGACGCGCGCTTGCCGCGGCCGCGCTGCTGTCCCTGTCCTGCCTCGCGGTCAGCCCGCCGGCGCTGGCCGCGGAGGGTGCGGCGGCGGAGAAGGCGAACGCAGCCGATGCGATGATGCAGGAGATGGTCATGGGCGACCCGGACGCGCCCGTGACGATCGTCGAATATGCCTCCCTGACCTGCCCGCACTGCGCCACCTTCCATACCGAGGTGCTGCCGGAGCTGAAGAAGGAATATATCGACACCGGCAAGGTGAAGCTGATCTTCCGCGACTTCCCCTTCGACCGCTTCGCGCTGACCGCCTCGATGCTGGCACGCTGCAGCGGTCCGGACCGCTACTTCCCCTTCCTGTCGGTGCTGTTCAAGCAGCAGGCGAACTGGATCGGCAGCGGCCAGCCGGACGAGGTGCTGGCCAACCTGCAGAAGCTTGCCGGGCTGGCCGGCATGGACGAGGCCGCGATCAAGGCCTGCCTCGGCAACGAGGCGCTGAGCGAATACGTGCTGAACGAGCGGCTGACCGGGAACAAGGAGTTCGGCGTCGAATCCACGCCGACCCTGATCATCGGCGGTACGCCCTATCCCGGCGTCCGCCGGATGGAAGAGCTGCGCGGCATCATCGACCCGCTGCTGCCGGCTGAGATGAAGGAATCCCGGACCCTGCCAGACGACGGGGCCGGCAACGGCACCCGGGATCGGCATACCGGTTGAGGTGGAGCCCCGCGAACGGGTGGCCGGGCCCTGGCCCGGCCACCTGCGCGGCGGGGCCGGAGGAGTGACTTGCATTTCGATCGGCTTCGCCTTCGCGGCTTCAAATCCTTTGTCGAGGAAACCGACTTCACCATTTCCCCCGGCCTGACCGGGGTCGTCGGGCCGAACGGCTGCGGCAAGTCCAACCTGGTGGAGGCGCTGCGCTGGGTGATGGGCGAGAATTCCGCCCGCCAGATGCGTTCCGGCGCGATGGACGACGTGATCTTCGCGGGCACCAGCACGCGGCCGCCGCGCAGCTTCGCGGAGGTCGTCGTCACCCTGGGCAATGCGGATCGCACCGCGCCCCCGGCCTATAACGACAGCCCGATGCTGGAGATCAGCCGCCGCATCGACCGCGAGGCCGGCTCCACCTACCGCATCAACGGCCGCGAGGTCCGCGCCCGCGACGTGCAGCTGCTGTTCGCCGACATCGCCACCGGTGCCCATTCCACCGCCATCGTCAGCCAGGGCCGCATCGGCCAGCTGATCAACGCCCGGCCGGTCGACCGGCGCCGCATCCTGGAAGAGGCCGCCGGCATCACCGGATTGCACAGCCGCCGGCACGAGAGCGAACTGCGCCTGCGCGCGGCGGAACAGAACCTGGAACGCGTCGACGACGTGATGCGGGAGCTGGAAAACCGCCTGAACGGCCTGCGCCGGCAGGGCAAGCAGGCGCGCAAGTATCGCCGGCTGTCGGATCGCATCCGCGAGACCGAGGCGCTGCTGTTCCACGCCCGCTGGTCGGCGGCGCAGGACGATGCCGCACGGTTGCAGACCGCGCTGGCGGAAGCCGAGCGCGCGGTGGCGGAGCTGACCCAGGCAGCCGCCGCCGCGGCGAACGCGGCCGAGCGGTCGGAGGAGGCGCTGCCGCCCCTGCGGAGCGCCGAGGCGGAGGCTGCGGCCCGCCTGCAGCGCCTGGATTCCGCGCGGGAGGCGCTGGACCGCGAGGAGGCGCAGCTTGCCGCCGCGCGCAATGCCGTTTCCGCCCGGCTGGCGGACCTGGAGCGCGACGCCGCGCGGCTGACGGAGCAGCGGCGCGAGGCCGCGCAGGTCACCGAACGCCTGCGTATCGAGCAGGCGGAGCTTGCCCGGGCGCGGGAGGATGAGGGCGGCCAGCTGCAGGCGGCCGAGCGGGCGCGGAACGAGGCGCAGGCGGCGGCCGATCGCGCGCAGAGCGAACTCGACCGGGTCAGCGCGGAGCTGGCGCAGCAGCAGGCGGAGCGCCGCCGGCTGGAGCAGGCGCTGCGCAGCCTGACCGATGAGATGACCGGCCTGACCCGCCGCCGCGACGGGGTGGCCAAGGCCCGCGCGGAGCTGAAGACGAACGAAGCCGATGCCCAGATCGCCGCGCTGAGCGACAGCCTGGGCCAGTGGGAGACGAAGCTGGATGCGGCGCGCGAGGAATTGCGCGCGGCCGAGGAGGCGCAGGGCACCAGCCAGGCCCAGGTGGCGGAAAACCGCGAGCGCCGCGACGAACGGCGCGCCGCCCTGAACCGGATCAAGGCGGAAGAGGACGGGCTGTCCCGCCTCCTGAAGGTCGCCGGCGACGACCTCTGGGCGCCGCTGATCGACCGGGTGCAGGTCTCCCCCGGCTTCGAGAAGGCGCTGGGCGCCGCCCTGGGCGAGGATATCTCCGCCTCCACGGACACCGCCGCGCCGCTGCACTGGACGGAGCTGCCGCCGCTGGCGACGCCGGCGCCGCTGCCGCCGGGCGCACGGCCGCTGTCGGAGGTGGTCGAGGCGCCGCCGGTCCTGCATCGCCGCCTGTCGCAGGTCGGCATCGTGCCGGAGGAGGACGGCGCCGCCCTGCAGAAGCAGCTCGCCGCGGGCCAGCGGCTGG